>ENA-OWMI01001348-OWMI01001348.1-marine-metagenome-genome-assembly--contig:-NODE-1348-length-1059-cov-1.938900_pt1 | contig 1059 bp, 2 predicted proteins | sample MGYA00248936_ERZ651129 | MGnify/ENA primary metagenome ERZ651129 (study PRJEB26858, sample SAMN05422230) | marine metagenome | place: Canada:British Columbia, Canada | study: EMG produced TPA metagenomics... | reverse complement strand
CCGCAGTTCTATGGGTTGCCGGTCAACGACACATTCATCGAACTGGTACGTGAAGAGCAACAGGTTGCTGAAAGCATCGCACTGACTGATGACACGCTGGTGCCATTCCTCGCCGGGGAAACGGTACGCTGGTCCGTTAAACAATAAAAATCGTAGCTTCCTGTTGTCATTAGGTTATTTTACCTGTATAAATAACCAGTATATTCAACAGGGGGCTATTATGCGAATTGAAGTCACCATAGCGAAAACTTCTCCATTGCCAGCTGGGGCTATTGACGCCCTGGCTGGCGAACTTTCCCGCCGTATTCAGTATGCGTTTCCTGATAATGAAGGCCACGTATCGGTACGTTATGCCGCAGCGAATAATTTATCGGTTATTGGCGCGACAAAAGAAGATAAACAGCGCATTAGTGAAATTCTCCAGGAAACGTGGGAAAGCGCCGATGACTGGTTTGTCAGCGAATAATATGCAGTGATTTTTTTTGCCGGGTCGCCCCGGCTTTTTTATTTTACTTACGAATTTTGAGTACAAAATTTCTACACTTCCTCAAAATAATTGCACAATATGCTAAAAAAATATGAATGACATGCTGTTTTATTGTTCATATAAATCTTAAAAGCAGAAATTTATCTGTTTCCCCCTTTAAAAATTCGGTGAATACCCTTACTTATTGGTATACTGAAGTTGCTTCAGATAAAAACGCATTGAACCTCGAATAACGTTGTCTAGTAACACGAATTAGGGGGCCATGATGGAAAAAAATAATGAAGTCATTCAGACTCATCCGCTCGTAGGGTGGGACATCAGCACCGTTGATAGCTATGATGCGCTGATGTTGCGTTTGCACTACCAGACCCCAAATAAGTCCGAGCAGGAAGGGACTGAAGTTGGTCAGACGCTCTGGTTAACCACTGATGTTGCCAGACAATTTATTTCGATATTAGAAGCAGGAATCGCCAAAATTGAATCCGGTGATTTCCAGGTAAACGAGTATCGGCGTCATTCATATTTTTTTAGCATATTGTGCAATTATTTTGAGGAAGTGTAGAAATTTTGTA
>ENA-OWMI01001170-OWMI01001170.1-marine-metagenome-genome-assembly--contig:-NODE-1170-length-1170-cov-1.605672_pt1 | contig 1170 bp, 2 predicted proteins | sample MGYA00248936_ERZ651129 | MGnify/ENA primary metagenome ERZ651129 (study PRJEB26858, sample SAMN05422230) | marine metagenome | place: Canada:British Columbia, Canada | study: EMG produced TPA metagenomics... | reverse complement strand
CGCCTTCCCGACCGAAGATCCACAGAAACTTAAAACACCCGCTGATATCATGCCGCTCTACCTCTGGCTGATGGGCGATGACAGCCGCCGTAAAACCGGCATGACCTTTGACGCCCAACCGGGCCGTAAACCAGGAATTTCCCAATGAGTGATGAACGCTACCAACAGCGTCAGCAGCGAGTGAAAGAAAAAGTAGATGCTCGTGTGGCCCAGGCCCAGGATGAACGCGGTATTATCATCGTCTTTACCGGCAATGGAAAAGGCAAAACCACCGCGGCATTTGTACGGCAACACGCGCAGTTGGTCACGGAAAAAAAGTAGGCGTCGTGCAGTTTATTAAAGGCACCTGGCCTAATGGCGAACGCAATCTGCTGGAGCCACATGGCGTTGAGTTTCAGGTGATGGCAACGGGCTTTACCTGGGATACACAAAACCGCGAGTCTGATACCGCCGCCTGCCGCGAAGTCTGGCAACATGCAAAGCGGATGCTTGCTGATTCCTCACTGGATATGGTTTTGCTTGATGAACTGACGTATATGGTGGCGTATGACTATTTGCCACTGGAAGAAGTGGTGCAGGCGTTAAATGAACGTCCACATCAACAGACGGTGATTATCACGGGTCGTGGTTGTCATCGGGATATTCTTGAACTGGCAGATACGGTAAGTGAATTACGCCCCGTCAAACATGCGTTTGATGCCGGTGTAAAAGCGCAGATAGGGATCGATTATTAATCTGTAAAAATGCCGGATATGACGTCCGGCATACTTTGATTAACCGTTATTATTCCGTCCGCCAGAACGACGACCGCCGCTCACCTGACTGTGACGTTTCACCGCACGACGAATCTGATTCGCCTTCATGCGACGACGGTCTTTTTCTACAGCGACTTTAGAGCTGGTTTCTGGCGGTAGCTCCACCAGTTCGCGCAGATAGTTAGTCTGAGCGAGGTCCAGCTCCGTCCAGCCACCGCGTGGCAGACCTTTTGGCAGTGGGATATCACCGTAACGAACACGGATCAGGCGGCTCACCTGCACACCAACCGCTTCCCACAGACGACGAACTTCACGGTTACGGCCTTCGGTCAGAGTCACGTTGTACCACTGGTTGATCCCTTCGCCGCCGCTGAACTTGATGGTTTTAAAAGCTGCCGGACCATCTTCCAACTGC
>ENA-OWMI01001152-OWMI01001152.1-marine-metagenome-genome-assembly--contig:-NODE-1152-length-1186-cov-2.348963_pt1 | contig 1186 bp, 1 predicted proteins | sample MGYA00248936_ERZ651129 | MGnify/ENA primary metagenome ERZ651129 (study PRJEB26858, sample SAMN05422230) | marine metagenome | place: Canada:British Columbia, Canada | study: EMG produced TPA metagenomics... | reverse complement strand
GGCAGCGGGAATCGAGACATCCACACCGCGCGCAATGACGGGCAACAAGCCCATTGGCGAGAACTCCGTTGTCCCGATACCAAACGCGCCAATCGCCAGCGCCAGCAACGGATAGTTAATTTTCATGCCTTATCTCCACCTCTTCGCGTCATTACGCGATATTCATTAAAGTGGCGAAAGCATGACAGCAATCACAAAAAAATGAAAATAACAAAAAGAGAAAACACTTTTGCCATTTTGCTAACAAACAGGAAGGAGATGCGAGGGAGAACGCGCTCCCTCGAGAGGAAATGAGTGCAGCGCGGCAGTCAAACCCACGGCTACGATCAAACCGAGGACGATAATCGTTGTTACCAGTGAAAATTTAAGGTCGGTGCTCATCAAGTTTTCTCCTTTTTTATTACCACACAAAAAGTGATATTACGCATTTTTACACACTGTGATGAAAAAATCTCCCGTCATTTATAATGATAAGTGTTTTTACCACTTCCCCTTTTCGTCAAGATCGGCCAAAATTCCACGCTTACACTATTTGCGTACTGGCCATTGACCCCTTCCTGACGCTCCGTGTCGTTTTTCCGGCGTACCGCAACACTTTTGTTGTGCGTAAGGTGTGTAAAGGCAAACGTTTACCTTGCGATTTTGCAGGAGCTGAAGTTAGGGTCTGGAGTGAAATGGAATGGCAACAATAAAAGATGTAGCGAAACGAGCAAACGTTTCCACTACAACTGTGTCACACGTGATCAACAAAACACGTTTCGTCGCTGAAGAAACGCGCAACGCCGTGTGGGCAGCGATTAAAGAATTACACTACTCCCCTAGCGCGGTGGCGCGTAGCCTGAAGGTTAACCACACCAAGTCTATCGGTTTGCTGGCGACCAGCAGCGAAGCGGCCTATTTTGCCGAGATCATTGAAGCAGTTGAAAAAAATTGCTTCCAGAAAGGTTACACCCTGATTCTGGGCAATGCGTGGAACAATCTTGAGAAACAGCGGGCTTATCTGTCGATGATGGCGCAAAAACGCGTCGATGGTCTGCTGGTGATGTGTTCTGAGTACCCAGAGCCGTTGCTGGCGATGCTGGAAGAGTATCGCCATATCCCAATGGTGGTCATGGACTGGGGTGAAGCAAAAGCTGACTTCACCGATGCGGTCATTGATAACGCGTTCGAAGGCGGCTACATGGCC
>ENA-OWMI01000555-OWMI01000555.1-marine-metagenome-genome-assembly--contig:-NODE-555-length-1916-cov-1.600326_pt1 | contig 1916 bp, 1 predicted proteins | sample MGYA00248936_ERZ651129 | MGnify/ENA primary metagenome ERZ651129 (study PRJEB26858, sample SAMN05422230) | marine metagenome | place: Canada:British Columbia, Canada | study: EMG produced TPA metagenomics... | reverse complement strand
TGATCATCAACGAATACCGGGAGCAGGGCGGTACCGCCATCAGCTTCCCAGAAGACATCAGCAGGGCGCGCCAGAAACTTTTTCGCTTTCTGGATAACCGCTTCGACTCCGATCAGTACCGCGAGAACGTTAGAGAACTGACCCCGGCAATCATGGCTGTTCTTCCTGTTGAGTTTCGTACACGCCTGGCGCCGCAGAACGACACCATGTCGCTGATCGCATCTGCCATGAAGGAATGTTCAGAAGCAAAGCAAGCCGTTCTCCTGAACGCGCCTGAGCACCAGAAAATGAAGGAGGTAAGCGAGGGCATAGCGTCATTGTTTCGCCTCATGCCGGAGCAGGTAGGACCGCTGATGACGATGGTTACATCGATGCTGGGGGTTATATGAGAGGCACAAGAAAAGAAAAAGCCCTTGAAGCGGTAACTTCAAAGGCCCTTATCACACTGTGTTACGGCAAGTAACGGGAGTAAGTATGTCAAACACCGCTGAAATAATCAATTTCCCAAATAAAACCGAACAACCGGGAGGTCGTATGGCCGACCTGTCGAACGGGTATACCAAGGTCGCTAACGAGATCCAACAGCTTAAGCCTCGCCTGAGACTGTCAGGCCGGGAATGGCAATGTTTTGAGGCGGTGATCTGGCTTACCTACGGCTGGAACAAGAAACAGGACCGTGTGACAATTACGGTTATTGCCGAGCTTACGGGCCTGAGCGATACGCACGTATCGGACGCGCTTAAGTCTCTCGCAGAACGCAAAGTCATCTTTTCACAGAAGCAGGGCATGATGAAAATCGTCGGGGTAAACACTGACCTTTCAGCATGGATTTTAGACAAACCGGAAACGGGAAGAAAATTCCCGAAAACGGGAAAATCCTTCCCGAAATCAGGAATAACCTTCCCGAAAACGGTAGACACCCAATACAAGAACAAGAACAGTATTAAAAGATCTTCGTCCGAGAATTCTGACGAATCCTCTGACGCACGTCTGAAGAAATTTTTATCAACTCATCCTGAAGCTGCGGTCTACACACCATCCGGTGCGAAGTGGGGCTCTGCTGAAGACCTCGAGACAGCTAAGTGGATTTCCTCCAGGGTGAAGCTGATTAACCCAACCTGCAAAGCCCCGGACATGACCTCCTGGTCTAACACTGTTCGCCTGATGCGCCAGATAGACAACCGGTCGCACCAGGACATCTGCGCGCTGTATGACTGGGCTAGCAAACACCACTTCTGGCAGACCAACATCCTGAGTCCCGAAAGCCTGCGTAAGCAGTGGGACAAGCTGACAATGCAGCGTAACGCCGGAGGTGAGCAGCGCGCTGTCAAGCCAGATCTGGACTTCAACAACACTGACTGGGCCTATGGGGTGATCCGATGAAATCTCTTGCAGAGCAGATGCGTAACCACGACCGCGAGCAGATGAGCCGCATGGCCCATAACCTGCCAGAGCAGTACCAGGAGTGCGCGCCGGTCGAGCAGGTGGCGCAGGTATTCAACAAGCTGTTCAACGAGCTGCGCGCCGCGTTCCCGGCCAGCATGGCGAACTTCCGCACCCAGGAAGACCTGAACGAATTCCGCCGTCAGTGGCTGCTGGCGTTTCAGGAGAACGGGATCCACACCATGGCTCAGGTCGATGCCGGCATGCGCATTGCCCGCCGCCAGGAGCGCCCATTCCTGCCGTCGCCGGGCCAGTTCGTCGCCTGGTGCAAGCAGAGCGGCGGCGCGCTGGGCGTCAACGTTGACCAGGTGATCGCCGAGTACTGGGAATGGCGTAATCGTTCGTTCGAATTCATCTCCAGCGAGCAATTTCCATGGTCGCAGCCGGTCATGTACCACATTTGCGTAGAATTGCGCCACCGCAGCACCGAGCGCCAGTTAACGCATGGTGAACTGGCACGCGAGGCAGGCGAT
>ENA-OWMI01000212-OWMI01000212.1-marine-metagenome-genome-assembly--contig:-NODE-212-length-2831-cov-1.794481_pt1 | contig 2831 bp, 1 predicted proteins | sample MGYA00248936_ERZ651129 | MGnify/ENA primary metagenome ERZ651129 (study PRJEB26858, sample SAMN05422230) | marine metagenome | place: Canada:British Columbia, Canada | study: EMG produced TPA metagenomics... | reverse complement strand
TTAGCCTGACCGTCGGCGAAGTCACGCCAACGCGTTTTTGCGTCCATTTAATTCCGGAAACACTGGAACGCACGACTCTTGGGAAGAAAAAACTTGGCGCACGCGTCAACATTGAAATCGATCCACAAACTCAGGCAGTGGTAGATACGGTAGAACGTGTGCTGGCGGCACGAGAAAATGCCATGAATCAACCAGGCACAGAAGCCTGATCTGAAATCGCCCCCGGAGAGGGGGCGATAGAATAGCCTTTAGCGAGCCACTCGAAGGCCGTTTTCAACACCGCGTGAGAACACGACCTGCCAGAGCTGAATATCACGGGCGCGGAAAGCACCTGCACAGGCATTCAGATAATAGGTAAACATTCGTTTAAAGCGTTCACTATAGTTATCCGCAATTTCTGGCCATGCGGCGAGGAATCGTTCATACCACGCCATCAACGTAGTATCGTAATCAGCACCGAAGTTATGCCAGTCTTCCATCACAAAGTGGGGTTCGCTGGACTGAGCAATCTGGCGTACAGAGGGCAGGCAACCGTTCGCAAAAATATATTTATTAATCCAGGGATCAACATTCAGATCGGTTTTTTTCGAACCGATAGTATGGAGCAGGAATATGCCTTCCGGTTTCAAATTACGATCCACCACCGCAAAATAGGTATCGTAATTTTTCGGTCCGACGTGCTCGAACATCCCCACAGAAACAATACGATCAAACTGGTCGTTCAGGTCACGATAATCTTGCAGCAAAATGGTGACATCCAGGCCTTCACAGCGTTCCTGAGCCATTTTTTGCTGTTCGGCAGAAATGGTGACGCCCACCACGCTTACGTCATAATTAGATGCCATGTAGTGTGCCAGTCCGCCCCAGCCGCAGCCAATATCCAGTACGCGCATCCCTGGTTTTAACTGCAATTTTTCACAAATCATTTTGAGCTTCGCCTGCTGGGCAGATTCCAGATTATCGGCATCTTTCCAGTAAGCGCAGGAATATTGCATGAAGGGATCAAGCATGCGGCTGAACAAGTCATTACCCAAATCGTAATGCTCTTTGCCGACTATCCAGGCACGTTTTTTACTCTGCAGATTGAAGAGACGAGCGCCGGCAATACGCAGCGTGTCTTTGAAATGATGGGGGAGTTGGTTCTCGAGACCTGCGCGTAAGACTTTGCTAAAAAACATATCCAGTCGGTCACATTCCCACCAGCCATCCATATAACTTTCGCCTAACCCCAAAGAGCCTTCTTGCAGAACGCGTTTAAAAAAATCGGGGTTTTTCACACGAATATCCGCCGGGGCAGAACCGTTAATGGCTATACCGGCACGGCTAAGTAATTCGTTGGCGATACGGTACCAGTTGTCATCCGGTACACTGACTTCTTCTATACACGATGAACTCATAGTTTCTCCATCACTGGTCGGTGATCAGAACCTTAAAACAGCGTAGACGCTTTTTGGGCTTTGTGAGAAATCTCGCAGAAAAAACCGCGAGTCTATAATCCGACGTAGAACAGAGGGAAAGGAGGAACCCTTGCCGAAATGACTATCCATAGTGAGTCGGGAACGATCCTGTCCCCGTAAAAACATAATATTTATCGTAGCTTTAACAACTCGAAATTAGTATAGGCCGCTAATTTCAATCATACAACAAAATTTTGTTAGCAGCCTAAGTATAAGTATATCGATATAGATCAGTGTGATTCGCTATGAGCGACTTCGGCATTGCCATGATTCTGGCAGCCAACTTCTTCACAACGTTGCATCATGTAACCCAGCGCGACCAGCACTACTGTTGATAACATCACGCTGGTGGTGGTGAGCAATGGCGTGCTGATACTGATCAGCCAGGAAACTACCAGACTTGCGAGGAAGCACAGACCCAGTTGAAGAGTGTTCTGCAACGCTGCGGCGCGACCAGTTGCGTGTGGGAAGGGACGCAGCGCCTGGGCGACAACAATAGGGTAGATCGCGCCATTGGCAATCGCCATCACACAGAATGGGATCAGGATTTCGACCAGCGACACATGGCTAATGAAGCCCGCAGCCCAGGTCGCAATGACGCTGACAGCAAACAGCACCAGCAACCACGGTAATAACTGCTTGCCTTGCCATTTCTGCAGCGCGGCGCGACAGCCATAACCACCAATCAGAAACGCGATAGTTTGCGGGACATAACTTAAACCAATAACTGCCGGGCTGTAGCCCATTTCACTAAGGATGAACGGTGAACCGGTCAGCCATGCAAAAAAACTGGCTGAACAGGCTGCGTATATCAGCACGTTGCCGCGATAGGTTTTAGAACGTAGCAGGTCGGTAAAGGTCAGACCATCCTGACTATTGTTACGGGCCTTCGTCGTGGGTTTGAGCCAGAAAATAGGCAGAATCAGCACCACGGTAATGGCAAACAGGGTGGCGAAAATCGCCTGCCAGGAAAAATGGACCAGCAGCCAGCTTCCTAACAGAGGAGCCAGTGCCGGAGATAGACCCACCAGCGGCATGATGGCCGCAAAAATACGGTTAACTTTCTGTGAAGGATAATAATCTGTCACTAATGCTTGCCAGATAACCGCCGCGGCGCAGACACCCACAGCCTGTACAAAACGCAATACCAGCAGCGTAGCGGCGTTTTCTACCCACAGCATCCCCAGACTACCTAACGCAAAAATTGTCAGGCCGATTAATAATACCGGTTTACGACCATAACGGTCGGAGAGCGGCCCCCACAGAAGCTGGGCTGCGGCAAAACCGGCAAGGAACAGACTAAGGCTGGCACTGACAGCAGACGCAGGCGTTTGCAGGTCGGCCTGTATGGCGGCGAAAGCAGGCAGATACATA
>ENA-OWMI01000171-OWMI01000171.1-marine-metagenome-genome-assembly--contig:-NODE-171-length-3059-cov-2.651241_pt1 | contig 3059 bp, 1 predicted proteins | sample MGYA00248936_ERZ651129 | MGnify/ENA primary metagenome ERZ651129 (study PRJEB26858, sample SAMN05422230) | marine metagenome | place: Canada:British Columbia, Canada | study: EMG produced TPA metagenomics... | reverse complement strand
CAGACCAGAATCCGCAATCGCGAATTTCAGATCGATAATGTCCTGCTCGGTCGGGTTGTAGATCGGCTGCGGCAGCGGATCTTGCCAGATCAGATCTTCTTTCGGCACTTCCGGCCCGATGTAGCGAGATTTCGGCCCCATATCCCTGTGCGTCAGTTTGAACCAGGCACGGGCAAAGGCTTCGTTGAACGCCTGCGGATCGTTGAGGAAACGACGAGAGATCTTCTCGAACTCAGGATCAAAACGCAGCGTCAGGTCGGTCACCAGCATTGTCGGTTTACGTTTCTTCGACGGATCAAACGGATCCGGGATAATTTCCGGTGCGTCTACCGCTTCGAACTGGATTGCGCCAGCCGGGCTGCGGGTCTGTACCCACTCATACTTGAACAGGTTCTCGAAGAAATAGTTGCTCCACTGGGTCGGCGTCTGGGTCCAGAATACTTCCAGACCAGAGGGAATCGCATCTGCGTCAACGCCGCTGCCGTAAGTGCTCGCCCAACCTAAACCTTGTTCTTCAATCGGTGCAGCTTCTGGATCAGGACCTACATTTGATGTCGGACCGGCACCGTGGGTTTTACCCAGCGTATGACCACCCGCAATCAGCGCCACGGTTTCTTCGTCGTTCATGCCCATGTTGCCGAAGGTCGCGCGGATAGCTGCTGCCGCAGAAAGCGGTTCGCCGCTGTGATCCGGGCCTTCCGGGTTAACGTAAATCAGACCCATCTCGGTTGCACCCAGCGGTGCTTTCGCCAGCGCTTCCGGATGACGGTGAGTCAGCCAGGCTTTTTCATCACCCCAGTTAACATCCAGATCCGGTTCCCAGACGTCTTCACGACCGGCACCAAAACCGAAGGTACGGAAGCCGGAGTTTTCTAGCGCCACGTTACCCGCGAGGATAAACAGGTCGGCCCAGGAGATTTTCTGACCATATTTCTGTTTGATTGGCCACAACAGGCGACGCGCTTTATCGAGGCTTACGTTATCCGGCCAGGAGTTCAGCGGTGCAAAACGTTGCTGACCACGACCCGCGCCACCGCGTCCATCGATTGAACGGTAAGTCCCCGCGCCGTGCCAGGCCATACGAATAAACAGACCGGCGTAACTGCCCCAGTCGGCTGGCCACCACGGTTGAGATTCTGTCAACAGGGCTTTCAGATCTTTTTTCAGGCCGTAGTAATCTAATTTGCTGAATTCTTTGCGGTAGTCAAAGTCCTCACCCAGTGGGTTAGAACGATTAGAATGTTGGTTTAACAGGTCAACACGAAGTTGATTTGGCCACCAGTCGCGAGTGGTTGTGCCCGCCCCCGCACTCTGGTCGTGACCGCCCTGATGGAACGGGCATTTGCCAGTGGCTGTGGTGTTATGGATATCGTCTGACGTGCTCATCAATGTGCTCCCCTCTACAGTGTTACCGTTACGATACACAGCGTTAGAGAGAAGTTATAATTGAATTAATCCACGGATGCGATAGTTGAGATCTTACATATTGTTGGTTAAAGAGATGTAGATCAAATTGATCTTAATTAAGCTTTTTTGATTATGTCCGAATTCGGACAAATGCTTTATAAAAAAGGGTTTTAGCTTCATATCCTTCAAGTAATGAGGGAGAAAACAAGGCTGATAACCTTATTTTCCCGCCCTCATTTCGAGGCAGCATTTTGTGCTCTGTTTAAAATTTGTGATCACTGTGTGATTTTCACAAAAGCCACACTATTTATAAACCAGGTCGAACCCCCAGCGTATGGCAAATCGCGTAACTCATTTCAGCACGGTTAAGCGTATAGAAGTGGAAATCTTTCACTCCTTCACGGCTTAAAATCTTCACCATATCCATGGCAATATTCGCGCCAACCAGTTTGCGGGTTTCGGCATCATCATCCAGACCGTCGAACATTTGCGCCATCCACGCCGGAATACGCACGTTGGTCATATCGGCAAATTTCTTCGCCTGTTTAAAGTTAGATACCGGCAAAATTCCCGGAATAATTTCCACATCAATGCCCGCCGATACACAGCGGTCACGAAAACGCAGGTAGCTTTCGACATCGAAGAAGAACTGAGTAATCGCGCGGTTGGCTCCGGCATCCACTTTGCGTTTCAGATTAAGCAAATCCGCCTGAGCGCTTTTTGCTTCCGGGTGAACTTCCGGATACGCCGCCACGGAGATATCGAAATCTGCCACTTCTTTTAACAGCGTCACCAGGTCAGAAGCATACATTTCTGGCTTACCACTTCCCGGCGGCAGATCGCCACGCAGCGCCACGATATGACGAATACCGTTATTCCAGTAGTCGCGTGCAATGGTGCGCAGCTCGTCGGGCGTCGCATCAATGCAAGTAAGATGCGGTGCCGCTTCCAGACCAGTGCGATCTTTAATGCCTTTAATAATGCTGTGCGTACGGTCGCGCTCGCCGGAGTTCGCGCCATAGGTCACCGATACAAACTTCGGTTTCAGGCTGCTAAGGTGATCGATGGAGTTCCACAGGGTCTGCTCCATTTCACTGGTACGCGGCGGGAAAAACTCGAACGAAACGTTAATCTGCCCCTGGACTTCTGCCAGGCTCTGATTCAGGGCATCCCGCTGGCTGGCGTGAAAAAAGCTCATACCTTACCTCATCAATCGCTTGTAGTTATATGTTGTGTTGTGCACATCTATCCGTTTAGACGTCCAGATGTAAAGATGAAGGAAAAGCCGAAGGGCGTCAACCGAAAAATGACCAATGATGGTGAGGAAAAATCAGGGAAGATGAAAAAACTTCAGGATGGTAAGAAAAAGAAAATCCGGTATGCAAAGCAAACCGGACTGCAAATATAAACTAACCATGTACTTATTGCTTCTTGCCGGATTCGTCGTAAACGCTTAATCCGGCCTAATCCTATGATAATTCAATATATTTCATTAGAAACCATAAACCCGAAAACATGAGTACCGGGCATTATTAAATTTCTGAAATTACAACAACTGTGCCAGCCGGTTGATATCCGACTGAATCGCCCCGGCGGTGACGTCGCGCCCAGCGCCAGGTCCGCGGATCACCAGAGGGTTATCGCGATACCAG
>ENA-OWMI01000145-OWMI01000145.1-marine-metagenome-genome-assembly--contig:-NODE-145-length-3189-cov-5.902956_pt1 | contig 3189 bp, 2 predicted proteins | sample MGYA00248936_ERZ651129 | MGnify/ENA primary metagenome ERZ651129 (study PRJEB26858, sample SAMN05422230) | marine metagenome | place: Canada:British Columbia, Canada | study: EMG produced TPA metagenomics... | reverse complement strand
TTTATTGCTCTAATATTTATAGGGACTGTATCAGACATTATTGGCGTAAGGATTGATAGTAAGTATATTATGGCGATAATAATATGGCTTTATTTTCTGTCAGGAGGGTATATTCAATGGTTTGTATTAAGTAAGCGCATTATAAACAAATAAATTAAGTTAATTGCTCTTATTATTATATGTAACCTGGGCATTGATATCCCGTATGCCACAGACCCGGCAGGTAACCGCCTGCCCGACCCGGAGCTGCACCCGGACAGCACCCTCAGCATGTGGCCGGATAACCGTATCGCCCGTGACGCGCACTATCTTTACCGGTATGACCGTCACGGCAGGCTGACAGAGAAAACCGACCTCATCCCGGAAGGGGTTATCCGCACGGATGATGAGCGGACTCACCGGTACCATTACGACAGTCAGCACCGGCTGGTGCACTACACGCGGACACAATATGCAGAGCCGCTGGTCGAAAGTCGCTATCTTTACGACCCGCTGGGCCGCAGGGTGGCAAAACGGGTATGGCGGCGTGAACGGGACCTGACGGGCTGGATGTCGCTGTCACGGAAACCGCAAGTGACCTGGTACGGCTGGGACGGCGACCGGCTGACCACAATACAGAACGACAGAACCCGCATCCAGACGATTTATCAGCCGGGGAGCTTCACGCCACTCATCAGGGTTGAAACCGCCACCGGTGAGCTGGCGAAAACGCAGCGCCGCAGCCTGGCGGATGCCCTTCAGCAGTCCGGCGGCGAAGACGGTGGCAGTGTGGTGTTCCCGCCGGTGCTGGTGCAGATGCTCGACCGGCTGGAAAGTGAAATCCTGGCTGACCGGGTGAGTGAGGAAAGCCGCCGCTGGCTGGCATCGTGCGGCCTGACCGTGGAGCAGATGCAAAACCAGATGGACCCGGTGTACACGCCGGCGCGAAAAATCCACCTGTACCACTGCGACCATCGCGGCCTGCCGCTGGCGCTCATCAGCACGGAAGGGGCAACAGCGTGGTGCGCAGAATATGATGAATGGGGCAACCTGCTGAATGAAGAGAACCCGCATCAGCTGCAGCAGCTTATCCGCCTGCCGGGGCAGCAGTATGATGAGGAGTCCGGCCTGTATTACAACCGCCACCGCTATTATGACCCGCTGCAGGGGCGGTATATCACTCAGGATCCGATTGGGCTGAAGGGGGGATGGAATTTTTATCAGTATCCGTTGAATCCAGTTACGAATACAGATCCTCTGGGGTTAGAAGTTTTTCCTAGACCATTCCCCTTGCCAATTCCATGGCCCAAAAGCCCTGCACAGCAGCAAGCAGATGATAATGCTGCAAAAGCATTGACAAAATGGTGGAACGATACAGCATCACAAAGAATATTTGACTCTCTAATATTGAATAATCCGGGACTAGCATTAGATATAACAATGATAGCTTCTCGTGGAAATGTTGCAGACACAGGGATAACTGATCGTGTCAATGACATAATAAATGACAGATTCTGGAGTGATGGGAAAAAACCCGACAGATGTGACGTACTTCAGGAACTAATTGATTGTGGTGATATTAGTGCTAAAGATGCAAAAAGCACACAGAAAGCCTGGAATTGTCGTCACTCCAGACAGTCAAACGATAAAAAAAGATAGCCCTTGTGGAGGTTCCTGCAATGTCAAATACATACCAGAAAAGAAAGGCAAGTAAAGAGTATGGTTTATATAATCAATGTAAGAAACTAAATGATGATGAATTATTTCGCTTACTTGATGATCACAATTCCTTGAAAAGGATTTCATCTGCCAGAGTATTACAGTTAAGAGGTGGGCAAGACGCTGTTAGATTGGCAATTGAGTTCTGCTCTGATAAAAATTATATCCGTAGAGATATCGGAGCATTTATACTCGGGCAAATAAAAATTTGCAAAAAATGCGAAGATAATGTTTTTAATATTTTGAACAATATGGCATTGAATGATAAGAGTGCTTGCGTTCGAGCTACGGCAATCGAGTCAACGGCCAGGGAAAGATCATCAAAAGTTCACTTTTTGCACTAAATAATTCGCATTTTATGTTTAAAAATTGAGATATTCCTTATTACCTGAAGCTGTTTTTTATTGCTTATACATGATCAAATACTTCTTACATAATTAAGGAGAACAAAATGGAACTTAAAAAATTGATGGAACATATTTCTATTATCCCCGATTACAGACAAGCCTGGAAAGTGGAACATAAATTATCGGATATTCTACTGTTGACTATTTGTGCCGTTATTTCTGGTGCAGAAGGCTGGGAAGATATAGAGGATTTTGGGGAAACACATCCCGATTTTTTGAAGCAATATGGTGATTTTGAAAATGGTATTCCTGTTCACGATACCATTGCCAGAGTTGTATCCTGTATCAGTCCTGCAAAATTTCACGAGTGCTTTATTAACTGGATGCGTGACTGCCATTCTTCAGATGATAAAGACGTCATTGCAATTGATGGAAAAACGCTCCGGCACTCTTATGACAAGAGTCGCCGCAGGGGAGCGATTCATGTCATTAGTGCGTTCTCAACAATGCACAGTCTGGTCATCGGACAGATCAAGACGGATGAGAAATCTAATGAGATTACAGCTATCCCAGAACTTCTTAACATGCTGGATATTAAAGGAAAAATCATCACAACTGATGCGATGGGTTGCCAGAAAGATATTGCAGAGAAGATACAAAAACAGGGAGGTGATTATTTATTCGCGGTAAAAGGAACCCAGGGGCGGCTAAATAAAGCCTTTGAGGAAAAATTTCCGCTGAAAGAATTAAATAATCCAGAGCATGACAGTTACGCAATGAGTGAAAAGAGTCACGGCAGAGAAGAAATCCGTCTTCATATTGTTTGCGATGTCCCTGATGAACTTATTGATTTCACGTTTGAATGGAAAGGGCTGAAGAAATTATGCGTGGCAGTCTCCTTTCGGTCCATAATAGCAGAACAAAAGAAAGAGCCAGAAATGACGGTCAGATATTATATCAGTTCTGCTGATTTAACCGCAGAAAAGTTCGCCACAGCAATCCGAAACCACTGGCACGTGGAGAATAAGCTGCACTGGCGTCTGGACGTGGTAATGAATGAAGACGACTGCAAAATAAGAAGAGGAAACGCAGCAGAATTATTTTCAGGGATACGGCACATTGCTATTAATATTTTGACGAATGA
>ENA-OWMI01000126-OWMI01000126.1-marine-metagenome-genome-assembly--contig:-NODE-126-length-3396-cov-5.192528_pt1 | contig 3396 bp, 4 predicted proteins | sample MGYA00248936_ERZ651129 | MGnify/ENA primary metagenome ERZ651129 (study PRJEB26858, sample SAMN05422230) | marine metagenome | place: Canada:British Columbia, Canada | study: EMG produced TPA metagenomics... | reverse complement strand
TCTGGAACATGTTCGATAATTCCCTTGTTATGTAAAGCTTCGATTATGTGACTACCATGATAGGTTGCCTGTCTAGGTTTAAGGCCAAATTCTCGAATTAAATGTCTCTCAATAACACGCTTAGCTGTTGTTGAATGACCCGGATAATATGTTTCTTTGAGCATTTCAATAACTGAAGCTGTTCGTAGCTTCAAATTTTTCTTTTTCTCCTGCATTATTCTTTCTTGTTCGTCCAAAATCACACCCCAAAGAGAATCATTCAGCTGAAAGGTCTTATAATAAGTGTATCCCCTCGATTAATTCTAAAACCCCCCACTCTGTGAAGTGAATCAGCCGAGGTCGCTTAGCCTGGTATAGCGCGGGCCTGGAAAGCCCGTGGGAGCAATCCCTCGCGAGTTCAAATCTCGCCCTCGGCGCCATGATACTGTTCGACGACGTGCTGTTTGACAGATTACGTCGTTTTGGGCTCATATTAGGTGATTAGAAGGGTATCCAAAAAGGGGTGGGTAAAGTTTGGACCCCTCAACTATTAACCAAATAATAGAACACAAACCCAATTAGTAACATTACTAGATGCACAACTAAAAAAAACTCAAAAGAAAGCACATCTACACCAGCCTTTTTTTCCATAATTATTCATTACCCCTCATATTAATCCGAAATAAAGTAACACATGTCGAACAATCCCAATTATTATGATTCCTCCATGCACATATAAAAAAGATTTAGCTCCAAAACTTAATCCACCATCATCTTTTGCCATAATTCCACTAAACCTTTCGATTATATATCAATTTCCTAAAATTTTTACTTTTCTACAGGTCCAATAAGCTTAGATATTTTTCTCGTTCTTGAAGTATCGATATCGAAGAAATTCAAAGGAAAGAAGGCCCGAAATAATTAGCATGTTTCGGATATTACCCTCCATAATGTTAGAGACAAGCATTAACATTAGACAACCCATAACTATGACTGTTAAGGTTAGTAAAGGTCCAGTAAGTGTGTCTCTAATATCTGCCATAATTCCACTACGTCTCTCGATTATATATCAATTTCCGAAAATTTGTAGACAGCCTCACCTACAATACAACGGGGTGCCCCCTCTACATCAAACGGGGGGTTTTTGATTATTCAAAATAGCTCTACACATCAATCCAATTCCAGTGAATATACTTAAACTCGAGAGAAGAGATACGGTTGCAGTGTCCTTTACTTTTTGAGATAAGCCTTCCACACAATTCTGATAATCATCCATAGATGCTTGATTGCTAACATCAGGTGAAATGCATCCATCATTGTCCAGACTCATTGCATGGGCAAATAGCATTAGAATTAATCCAATTATTAATAGAACAAAACCTGCATCGCCACTATTGTATGACTTATCTTTCATTTCGTCCATCGCCCCGTTATGCTTCTGTGTACTGCGCAGGCCCATTTCTGAAGGCTTTGCTAAAACCTTAGGTTTTGTTATTTTATAAATTTTAAAACGTTGATATCCATACATTAGAATCATTAATGGCCAACTAACAAAAATCCATAACCAAGAAATAAGCAAAGGAAAAAAAATTAAATTACATCCCAGACCCACCTCAGATGCCTTACCATCACAGCTATCAGTTATAGTAAGAGCTAAAAGAGCTAAGAAAAAAAGGCCTATTCCAAAAAAAATAGTGAATGTCAAATTATATTTCATTAATTTAGTCCAATATTTTCTTTTGGTAACTAAAATATCTCTTTCTTCTTCGCTCATATTTCTATTTCCACTAAACCTTTCGATTATATATCAATTTCCGAATAAGTAAAATTAGGAAAACAAATTAAACACAAAAACCCAATAAGCCACAATTGATATTATCGCAATAACAAGGCAGTTTGTTCCAGCTTCTCTTGTTTGTTCATTTTTATTAGTTAAATAAATCGCACCAATAATAATACCCGCTATTGGAATTAAAAGACTAGCAATGTAAATAAGAGCAAATGATTGTTCATTTGATTTCTTCTTCACATTATCTTGTCCAGATGAGAGCAAAAGTGGACTAAATGCAATTGAAATGCCAACAGTAATGGCAACTGCGCCCTTAGCGATAAACCCTAAATCAGAGATGGTTTCTTCCAGCCCATTGCCAATAACAAATATAGCTAATAACATTAGAAATGAGAAAACAAAGATAGAAATAAGACCTAGAATCAAAAATTTGATATAAACTATTATTTGTGTTTTTTTAGTATGCGAATAAGACGGCTGTCGCTTTCGCCTTTTTTTATCTATACCTTTTTTTGGTATTTTCTTCTTAGACTTTGTATTAGTAGTTTTTTTTTCAACTGGCGCTCTCAAAAGCTTTCTAATCAATTCTGATTTATTTCCACTTGTTGGTAAATTTCTTAAATTTAGTTTTTCTTTAAGCTCTGAAACTGTCAACTTTTTTAATTGAGGAATATCAGATGTAGAATAAAAACGATTTACTTTTTTTACTATTTCTTCCTTCTTGGTTTTTTCCTCAGTAATTTTAACAATCTGAGAAGCTCCACAGTCAGGACAAAATTTTACTCCGTTTGGAATTTCCTTACCACACTCGACACAAAACACAAATCTATCAACCCTATCAATTATATATCAATTTCGAAAAAGTAAAATTAGAATATTATCAAGTATAGAATTATAGCAAATATGGCACCTAATACAGTAAGCATTAGCCAAGCATGCCCTGCAGCTTCAATCATAGATTCATTATTGTTTATAGCAATAAACACGATGGCGATTGTCAATACTGAGCCACAAATCCCAATTGTTTGAATTTGAAGCTCGATACCACTTCCAAGAAATACAGCTCCAAGTCCTAATAGGACACCAACTAAGATTACTACGGAAAATATAGTTTGACTTGTTTCAGGCTTCTTCACTAAAGCGAAAGCAAAGAAAACATTAGTAATAGCAACACAAAGACCGTAAAAAGCAATCTCTATACAACCATAAGTGAAGCTACTACAAGCCCCGTTGTATACTGTTTCTCCATTGATTGTGCCAATGGGTTCGAGTGGTGTTGAGTTTGCAATATATGCTAAAATAATGGTGATTAGTAGAAATGAAAAACCAGGTATAGAATACATTAAAATACGAATACTTTCATTCTTCTTTTCTGATTCTTCAACTTTCTTTGTTTTTCCTTTCTTAGGCTTTGCCTTAGTGGGTTTTTTCTTTTTTGGTGTTTTTTCTTCAACTTTCACAATTTGAGAAGCTCCGCAGTCAGGACAGAACTTTACTCCGTTTGGAATTTCTTTACCACATTCTACACAAAACACAAATCTACCAACCCTATCAATTATATATATATTTCCTAAAATTTGTAGACAGCCTCACCTACAATACAACGGGGTGCCCCCTCTACATCGAAT
>ENA-OWMI01000101-OWMI01000101.1-marine-metagenome-genome-assembly--contig:-NODE-101-length-3673-cov-2.727197_pt1 | contig 3673 bp, 2 predicted proteins | sample MGYA00248936_ERZ651129 | MGnify/ENA primary metagenome ERZ651129 (study PRJEB26858, sample SAMN05422230) | marine metagenome | place: Canada:British Columbia, Canada | study: EMG produced TPA metagenomics... | reverse complement strand
TTCGCCAGCGCCAGTTTTTGTTTCTGAATCTCTAAGCTGCGTAGCTCATCTTCATAACTTTGATCGCGTTTTTTGTCCGCAGAGGCTTCGGCGTCCAGTTTATCCTGACGAGCTTTCTTATTTGCCGCTGCCGTTGCCGCTCTTTTGTTAGCGGCGGCCTGGGCATTTGCGCGACGTTGCTTCTCTTGCTGGATTTCCCTGTTGCGCTCCGCGACCCATTCGTCATGCTGCCTTTGCTCTTCATTTTTACCTTGCTGTTCCGCTTCTGCGACAGCAGAGAGTTGATCCTGCAATGATGAGGCGATAGCCGGATAGCTTAAGGAGGCTAAGATGGCGCAAAGAAAAACTTTCTTCATGACTCCTCCTGATTATTAGCTCTTTTCAGGACATTTGGTATTTGGCTGAATACGCGTTTCGTTATACGTCGTGGTAATAACAACGGCTAAACCTGTCGTAAACTGGCACTCTTTACCCACCTGGGTAGAGGTATACTCTTTGGTGCCTTCCTTATAGGTTAAAGAAACACCTTCCACTAAGGTTTTATCATTCACCATAGAACCCGCTGCCGCGCCTACAGCTCCGCCGCCAACTGCACCTGCCGTCGTTCCGGAATTGCTGCCAGACCCGACGTTGTGGCCGATAACACCGCCAGCGACTGCGCCAATAAGCGCGCCGAAGGCTTGTGCGTTCCGTTTATTTTGGGAGTTGTCTACGGCAACTTTTGCGGGAAGAATGGAAATAATATTAACGGTTTTAGTTTCTTGTTTGGTATTCAGTTGATCGGTTTGATAAACATCGGCAGCATGATCGTCAGCATTTGACTGGCATCCTGCCAGAGTGAATGACGCTAACATTGCCACAGGCAGAAGACATTTTTTAAATTTCATCACTATTCCTTGTTATACACATTACGAAAAATAAGACATTTAAGATCATCAAAAGAGGAAAGTAAATGTATTGCGTATAAAGGGATAGATTAAATTTATTAAAATTCACGCAGGGAATAATTTATAAAAATATATCATTACAACATATATATTAATTTTATATTTATTTCGCAGCCAAACAGGATAAACATCAGTCAGGATAAAGACGTAAAATTTAAGATGAAAGAATATCTGCCGCTTTGATAATCCCAAACAGCAAAAGCATCCGACAGCGAAGTGCCGTTATGTTCTGTGAAAGTGGAGAAGGTAACCGCTAACGTTGTACCGGTGATTCGACGGAGAGTGTGGATTGCTGAGCTTCTTTTTTGCTCTGATGGTGCTGCCAGGCACCGACGGACGAGTAGATAAAACGGCCAAAGAAGAAGATAAAGCTGATGAGCAGTACGATACGGGTCATGCGACTGTTAAATCGGTGTCGTTTTCGCATACTGGTTGCCTGACTCACAAAAGGTTCCTTGAAGTATGTCCCACGCTGTGGACGGTACTTACATTAAGGCACAACAGGACAAAATGGTCAATTCTTCGTTATGTAAAAAAGCGTCAGTGGATACATATTTTAATGTTATGGAAGTTAATTTAATTATTTACAATGATGATGTAATAATGATGAATTAACATGATAAACGTAATAATTCATTAATCAGGGTTATTTTGTTTGATATATATCAATTGGTACTTTCATATGACACTTAGAATCAATGCTCTCTATAGTGATGAATAATCATCATTCGAAGTCAGGTGGGATGCCTGTCTGAATACACCTCCTTCAGGATGTGGGGGATTCTGCTGAGCATCTATGAAACTGAATGCAACTTATATAAAAATACGTGATAAATGGTGGGGGCTTCCGCTGTTCCTGCCTTCTTTAATCTTGCCCATTTTCGCCCACATTAATACTTTCGCGCATATTTCTTCCGGTGAGGTTTTTCTCTTTTATCTGCCTCTGGCACTGATGATCAGCATGATGATGTTTTTCAGCTGGGCGGCATTGCCAGGGATCGCCTTAGGGATTTTTGTCCGCAAATATGCAGAGCTGGGTTTTTACGAAACGCTATCATTAACGGCTAATTTTATTATCATTATCATTCTCTGTTGGGGCGGTTACAGGGTCTTTACTCCCCGGCGTAACAACGTTTCACATGGTGATACCCGTTTAATTTCCCAGCGTATATTCTGGCAGATTGTGTTTCCTGCAACGCTGTTTCTGATACTTTTCCAGTTTGCTGCATTTGTAGGATTACTGGCGAGCAGAGAAAATCTGGTCGGTGTCATGCCTTTTAACCTCGGGACTTTAATCAATTATCAGGCCTTACTGGTGGGTAATCTGATCGGTGTCCCGCTGTGCTACTTCATCATTCGGGTAGTGCGAAATCCATTTTATTTACGTAGCTATTATTCGCAATTAAAACAGCAGGTTGATGCCAAAGTCACCAAAAAAGAGTTCGCGCTCTGGCTACTGGCATTAGGTGCTTTATTGTTGCTGTTATGCATGCCGTTAAATGAAAAAAGCACAATTTTTAGCACCAATTATACCTTGTCATTATTGCTGCCCCTGATGATGTGGGGAGCGATGCGCTATGGTTATAAGCTGATTTCGCTGCTCTGGGCGGTCGTGTTGATGATCAGCATCCACAGCTATCAAAATTACATTCCCATTTATCCTGGCTATACCACGCAGCTGACCATAACCTCCTCCAGTTATCTGGTATTCTCTTTTATTGTCAATTATATGGCTGTACTGGCAACCCGTCAGAGAGCGGTAGTCAGACGCATTCAGCGGCTTGCGTATGTGGACCCGGTGGTTCATCTGCCAAATGTTCGCGCCCTGAATCGCGCGTTGCGTGATGCCCCCTGGTCTGCGCTTTGTTATTTACGCATCCCTGGCATGGAAATGCTGGTTAAGAACTATGGCATCATGCTGCGGATTCAATACAAGCAAAAACTTTCTCACTGGCTGTCACCCTTGCTGGAACCGGGTGAAGATGTTTATCAGCTTTCGGGTAACGATCTCGCGCTGCGACTGAATACAGAATCGCACCAGGAGCGCATTACCGCACTGGATAGCCATCTCAAGCAATTTCGTTTCTTTTGGGATGGCATGCCGATGCAACCGCAGATTGGCGTCAGTTACTGCTATGTGCGCTCGCCAGTGAATCATATCTACCTGCTGCTGGGAGAGCTAAATACGGTCGCCGAACTTTCCATCGTGACCAACGCCCCGGAAAATATGCAGCGTCGCGGGGCAATGTATTTGCAACGCGAATTGAAAGATAAAGTCGCGATGATGAATCGACTACAGCAGGCGCTGGAACACAACCATTTTTTCCTGATGGCCCAGCCGATTACCGGTATGCGTGGTGATGTTTACCATGAAATTCTTCTGCGCATGAAAGGTGAGAATGATGAACTGATCAGCCCCGATAGCTTCTTGCCGGTCGCGCACGAATTTGGTTTATCGTCGAGTATCGACATGTGGGTCATTGAGCATACGCTGCAATTTATGGCTGAAAACAGAGCGAAGATGCCCGCTCACCGTTTTGCTATTAATCTGTCTCCAACCTCGGTATGTCAGGCTCGTTTTCCTGTTGAAGTCAGTCAGTTGCTGGCTAAATATCAGATTGAAGCGTGGCAACTTATTTTTGAAGTCACCGAAAGTAATGCTCTGACCAATGTTAAGCAGGCGCAAATCACCTTGCAGCATCTTCAGGAATTAGGCTGCCAGATTG
>ENA-OWMI01000099-OWMI01000099.1-marine-metagenome-genome-assembly--contig:-NODE-99-length-3691-cov-2.224405_pt1 | contig 3691 bp, 3 predicted proteins | sample MGYA00248936_ERZ651129 | MGnify/ENA primary metagenome ERZ651129 (study PRJEB26858, sample SAMN05422230) | marine metagenome | place: Canada:British Columbia, Canada | study: EMG produced TPA metagenomics... | reverse complement strand
TTCGGGGATATTGCCCATAAAGGCGAAACCGGCACCGGCTTTGGTTCACTGGTGGGAACTGGCAGTTATATCACGCCTGATTTCGCCTTCCCGTATGGCGCAAACTTCGCTGAAGTTGCCGTCAACACGCGTACGGGTGAAATCCGCCTGGATAAATTCTACGCCTTGCTGGACTGCGGTACACCGGTCAATCCAGAGTTAGCGTTGGGACAAATCTACGGTGCCACCCTGCGTGCTATCGGCCACAGTATGAGCGAAGAGATCATTTATGACGCCGAAGGTCACCCGTTAACGCGTGATTTACGCAGTTACGGCGCACCGAAAATTGGTGACATTCCGCGTGATTTCCGCGCTGTGCTGGTGCCGAGCGACGATAAAGTCGGCCCGTTCGGGGCGAAATCGATCTCGGAAATCGGTGTAAATGGCGCAGCTCCGGCGATTGCTACCGCAATTCACGATGCATGCGGCATCTGGTTACGCGAATGGCATTTCACACCGGAGAAAATACTCACTGCGCTGGAAAAAATATAAATAATAAATGGCCGCTTCGGCGGCCTGTTTCTCTGTTTGAACGATGACTAAATAGTGACTGCGAAAATGAGATAAGCCGTTCTCAAGGCGTCCTGCGCCCCAAATTCGTGGGAATTTATTTTACTAATTCAGATGATCAAATTTACTTTAAAAGGAGTGAAGGGATGTCTGATATAAACCATGCAGGTTCTGACCTTATATTTGAACTGGAGGATCGCCCTCCCTTTCATCAGGCTCTCGTTGGTGCCATTACCCATCTGTTGGCAATTTTCGTTCCGATGGTAACCCCCGCGTTAATCGTGGGTGCGGCCTTACAGCTTTCCGCTGAAACAACTGCCTATCTTGTTTCTATGGCGATGATCGCCTCTGGTATTGGTACCTGGTTACAAGTAAACCGCTACGGCATCGTCGGTTCTGGCCTACTCTCAATTCAGTCAGTCAATTTTTCATTTGTTACGGTCATGATTGCGCTGGGCAGCAGCATGAAAAGCGACGGTTTTCACGAAGAGTTAATCATGTCGTCGCTTCTCGGCGTCTCCTTCGTTGGCGCATTTCTGGTTGTCGGATCTTCATTTATCTTGCCCTATTTACGTCGGGTTATTACGCCTACCGTCAGCGGTATTGTGGTACTGATGATCGGCTTAAGCCTGATTAAAGTCGGCATTATCGATTTTGGTGGAGGATTTGCAGCCAAAAGCAGCGGTACGTTCGGCAATTACGAACATCTCGGCGTTGGTTTATTGGTTTTAATTGTGGTGATCGGCTTTAACTGCTGTCGCAGTCCGTTGCTACGCATGGGAGGGATCGCCATTGGGCTATGTGTCGGCTATATCGCATCGTTATGCCTGGGCATGGTGGATTTCAGCAGTATGCGCAATTTGCCGTTAATCACCATCCCGCATCCGTTCAAATACGGCTTTAGTTTTAGCTTCCATCAGTTCCTGGTGGTTGGCACGATTTATCTGCTTAGCGTGCTGGAAGCAGTCGGCGATATCACCGCCACGGCAATGGTTTCCCGCCGCCCCATTCAGGGGGAAGAGTATCAGTCCCGGCTGAAAGGCGGCGTGCTGGCAGATGGTCTGGTTTCTGTTATCGCCTCCGCTGTCGGTTCATTACCATTAACCACGTTTGCGCAAAATAATGGGGTTATTCAGATGACTGGCGTCGCTTCACGTTATGTCGGGCGGACCATCGCGGTAATGCTGGTTATCCTCGGCTTATTTCCGATGATTGGCGGCTTCTTCACGACCATTCCCTCGGCAGTTCTGGGAGGCGCAATGACGTTGATGTTTTCCATGATTGCCATCGCAGGGATTCGCATCATCATCACCAACGGTTTAAAGCGCCGTGAAACACTTATTGTCGCCACTTCTTTAGGTTTAGGGCTTGGCGTCTCCTACGATCCCGAAATTTTTAAAATATTGCCAGCCTCTATTTATGTATTAGTTGAAAACCCTATTTGTGCTGGCGGGTTAACTGCGATTTTATTAAATATTATCCTCCCTGGTGGCTACCGACAGGAAAACGTTCTGCCTGGTATTACCTCAGCGGAAGAGATGGATTAACAGTAAAGGAGTCAATGATGTCAGGAGAACACACGTTAAAAGCGGTACGAGGCAGTTTTATTGATGTCACCCGTACGATCGATAACCCGGAAGAGATTGCCTCTGCGCTGCGGTTTATTGAGGATGGTTTATTACTCATTAAACAGGGAAAAGTGGAATGGTTTGGCGAATGGGAAAACGGAAAGCATCAAATTCCTGACACCATTCGCGTGCGCGACTATCGCGGCAAACTGATAGTACCGGGCTTTGTCGATACACATATCCATTATCCGCAAAGTGAAATGGTGGGGGCCTATGGTGAGCAATTGCTGGAGTGGTTGAATAAACACACCTTCCCTACTGAACGTCGTTATGAGGATTTAGAGTACGCCCGCGAAATGTCGGCGTTCTTCATCAAGCAGCTTTTACGTAACGGAACCACCACGGCGCTGGTGTTTGGCACTGTTCATCCGCAATCTGTTGATGCGCTGTTTGAAGCCGCCAGTCATATCAATATGCGTATGATTGCCGGTAAGGTGATGATGGACCGCAACGCACCGGATTATCTGCTCGACACTGCCGAAAGCAGCTATCACCAAAGCAAAGAACTGATCGAACGCTGGCACAAAAATGGTCGTCTGCTATATGCGATTACGCCACGCTTCGCCCCGACCTCATCTCCTGAACAGATGGCGATGGCGCAACGCCTGAAAGAAGAATATCCGGATACGTGGGTACATACCCATCTCTGTGAAAACAAAGATGAAATTGCCTGGGTGAAATCGCTTTATCCTGACCATGATGGTTATCTGGATGTTTACCATCAGTACGGCCTGACCGGTAAAAACTGTCTTTGCTCACTGCGTCCATCTCGAAGAAAAAGAGTGGGATCGTCTCAGCGAAACCAAATCCAGCATTGCTTTCTGTCCGACCTCCAACCTTTACCTCGGCAGCGGCTTATTCAACTTGAAAAAAGCATGGCAGAAGAAAGTTAAAGTGGGCATGGGAACGGATATCGGTGCCGGAACCACTTTCAACATGCTGCAAACGCTGAACGAAGCCTACAAAGTATTGCAATTACAAGGCTATCGCCTCTCGGCATATGAAGCGTTTTACCTGGCCACGCTCGGCGGAGCGAAATCTCTGGGCCTTGACGATTTGATTGGCAACTTTTTACCTGGCAAAGAGGCTGATTTCGTGGTGATGGAACCCACCGCCACTCCGCTACAGCAGCTGCGCTATGACAACTCTGTTTCTTTAGTCGACAAATTGTTCGTGATGATGACGTTGGGCGATGACCGTTCGATCTACCGCACCTACGTTGATGGTCGTCTGGTGTACGAACGCAACTAATAATAAAACTTTAACATCCTCGTGAGGACATCATTATGTCTGGAGACATCCTACAAACACCGGACGCACCAAAGCCACAGGGCGCGCTGGATAATTATTTTAAAATTACCGCTCGTGGCAGTACCGTTCGTCAGGAAGTACTGGCTGGCTTAACGACCTTTCTGGCCATGGTTTATTCCGTTATCGTCGTTCCGGGAATGCTGGGCAAAGCAGGTTTTCCTCCCGCAGCTGTGTTTGTTGCCACCTGTCTGGTCGCGGGCTTC
>ENA-OWMI01000028-OWMI01000028.1-marine-metagenome-genome-assembly--contig:-NODE-28-length-5575-cov-2358.302837_pt1 | contig 5575 bp, 3 predicted proteins | sample MGYA00248936_ERZ651129 | MGnify/ENA primary metagenome ERZ651129 (study PRJEB26858, sample SAMN05422230) | marine metagenome | place: Canada:British Columbia, Canada | study: EMG produced TPA metagenomics... | reverse complement strand
CTCAGCCGCGGGCTCAGCAGCGGGCTCGGCGGCAGGCTCGGCGGCGGGCTCGGCAGTGGGCTCGGCGGCGAGCTCGGCGGCGGGCTCAGCCGCGGGCTCGGCGGCGGGCTCAGCAGCGGGCTCAGCAGCGGGCTCCGCAACAGGCTCGGCGGCGGGCTCGGCAGCAGGCTCGGCAACAGGCTCAGCCGCGGGCTCAGCCGCGGTCTCAGCCGCAGGCTCGGCGGCAGGCTCGGCGGTGGGCTCCGCGGTGGGCTCCGCGGCGGGCTCAGCAGCGGGCTCAGCAGCGGTCTCAGCAGCGGGCTCCGCAACAGGCTCCGCAACAGGCTCAGCGGTAGGCTCGGCGGCAGGCTCGGCGGCAGGCTCGGCGGCAGGCTCGGCGGCGGGCTCAGCCGCGGGCTCAGCCGCGGTCTCAGCCGCAGGCTCGGCGGCAGGCTCGGCGGTGGGCTCCGCGGCGGGCTCAGCAGCGGGCTCAGCAGCGGTCTCAGCAGCGGGCTCCGCAACAGGCTCAGCGGTAGGCTCGGCGGCAGGCTCGGCGGCGGGCTCAGCCGCGGGCTCAGCCGCAGTCTCAGCCGCAGGCTCGGCGGCAGGCTCGGCAACAGGCTCCGCGGCGGGCTCAGCAACAGACTCGGCGGCAGGCTCGGCAACAGGCTCGGCGGCAGGCTCGGCAACAGGCTCCGCGGCGGGTTCCGCGGAGGCCTCGGCAACGGGCTCCGCGGCAGACTCGGCGGCGGCCGGGGCGGCGGCCGGGTCGGTGGGCTCGGCGTCGGGCTCGGCGGCGGGCTCAGCTGCTGCTTCGGCGGCGGGCTCAGCGGTGGGTGCCTCCTCCGCGGCCGGCGCTGGCGCCACCTCCTCGGCGGCGGGCTCTGCAGCGGAATCTATGGCGGCCTCGGCAACGGGCTCCGCGGCCGGCTCCTCGGCCGGCTCCGCGGCCGGCGCTTCTTCCGCGGCCGGCGCTGGCGCCACCTCCTCGGCGGCCGGCGCCACCTCGTCGGTGGGCTCCGCGACCGGCGCCACCTCCTCGCCGGCCGGGGCCACTTCGGCAGGCTCGGCGGCTGCCTCGGCGGCGGGCTCCTCCTCGGCGGCCGCGGCCGGCGCTGGCGCCACCTCCTCGGCGGCGGGCGCGCCCTCCGCGGCGGGTTCCGCGGCGGGTTCGGCGGCGGGCTCGGCGGCGGGCTCGGCGGCGGGCTCGGCGGCGGGCTCCGCGACAGCGGCGGGATCGGCGGCGGGGAGTTCCTTGAGGGCCCCGAATTTGACGAGGAGGGCAGCGAGGGAGTCGACGGCGGCCGTCTCCTTGGCGGCCCAGGCGACGAACTCGTCCTTTTTTATGACGTCCGACCGGACTGCGTCGGAAGCGAACGCGGCTTCCGTCATCGCCTCCATGACCTCGTCGCTCGGGTCCTCGCCGATGCCCGCGACGACCTTGGCGGCGCGCACGGTGCACAGCAACAGGATCGTCATCTCGTCCTGGCTGATCTCCTTGCGCGTGTCGAAGTCGAAGATATCGTAGACTAGCGCCGCGCGGTCGACGGCCGCGAGCGCCGCGCCCTCGCCGACGAGGCAGATCCCCGCGAGGAGCGACAGCGCGTTCACCCTACGTCGTTTGGGGGGGGGGGTGGGCGGTCGTTCGGCGAGAGAGGGGGGAAGCGGGCGCGGCCGCTCGCAGCCGCGGCTCGGCCGTCGATCGCGTGAGAGCAGACACGACGCCCTCCGCGAGCGTCTTGTCGATGCCCGTGAGTGCCTCGACCGTCGGGAGGTCGATCCCAAAGTCGTAGTCTTTGTCCTTATAGTCCTTGACGAGCGCGGCACACGAGCCGGCGGACCCTACGACGAGGCGAGTTTAGGCGACGTACTGCGAAGCGCGCCAAGGGAAGCGGTCTCCGGCGCGGGCGGACGCGCAGGTCGCGAATGTGCTAAACGGCGCGGCGACGGGGGCGGACGTCCCGGCACCCATGGCGGCGGTCGGGTCGGAGATGGGGCGGGCTGCCTCTCTCAGCGTTACCGCGTGCCACCGGAGACCCGATGTCCAGCCCACGTACAATGTATCAAAGGTCCGTTCGGGTTATGGCACCCGCACGTGGTGGGAGAGCGAGAAGCGCAGGCGGCGCGCGCCGGGCGGGCCGCGCGGGCCGGCGCCTAGTCCTTCTTGAGGGGGAAGGTCTCCGTCGTCATGCCGTCGGCCGTGATGACGATGATCTCGACGGAGTCGCCCGTGTAGATGTCGCGCTCGCCGGCGGAGACGAAGGCCTCCTTGGCGATGGAGACGGCGTACTCGGCGGTGAGATCGGGCTTGGGGTCGCAGCGGTTCTTGAAGGTGACGATGTTGTCGAGGAGCGGGATGATGTACGACTGGCCCGAGCCCGACGCGGAGAACGGGACGCGCTCGAAGGACCCGATCGCGTCGTACGAGAAGACGCAGCCCTTGCCCTCCTTGTCGACGCCCGCCAGGACCTGTGGGGGACGCGCGGGTCGCGGGGGGCCTGGCGCGGGGGGGGGGGGGGGGGGGGGGGGGGGGGGGGGGGGGGGGGGGGGGGGGGGGGGGGGGGGAGGGGGCGAGAGAGAAAGGCGGCGCCGGCGTCGCGCGTTGAAAGCGTAGTAGGGGAAGAAGCGTTTGTAGTAGAGCGTGTTGCCGAGCATCTGGGCGATGGCCGTCGTGGACATGTGCTTGCCCGTCTGGTGCGCGTACATCTTCTGCCGCGTCTTGAGGACGTCGACGAGGCAGACGACGTCCGTCTGGCACCCCGCGGCCGCGAGCACCGTCTTGGGCCCGAGCGCGTGGAGCTTGGAGAGCTTGCGCGTCATGATGTTGTACCCGGAGGACATGCGCGTGTCCGCCGCGATGACGGCGAAGTCCGCGCCGGCGATCGCGAGCGTCGTTCCGCCGTTGAAATCGTACGGCGAGAACCCCCGCTCCATCGGACACGTCTTCTCGCCGTACGCGCCGGGCGCCGCCATCGCCTTGGGGTCGCAGTGCGACACGCGCTGGAAACCTGCAAAGGCGGAGCGGAAGCGCTCAAATTGTTTTTTGGGCCGCGCGGAAAGGGGAGCCGCGCTCGGGGCGGGGGCGGACGGGGCCGAACGAGATAAGGGGGACCGACGCGCAGGAGGCATCCGGACTCGGGCGCGCGCCTTCGTCGCAGGTCCGAATCGGCGCGGCCCGCGCGGGGGCGAAGTTGGCCATCCTGACTTACACCCTCTGCTGGTGCTATCTGGTTGCCGCGAGCTCGAGCGCGCCGCGCCGCGCGCGCGCGCCGTGAAGCGCCGCGGCGTTTCGGGCGTCGCCGCGGCGAGGGCCCACCCCGGGCGGTATTATCGTCGTCAGCGTCGCGCGGGGAGGAGGCCGTACTGGGCGTAGGGGGCGTCGTTCTCGTCGCGCCAGGGCATCCACGCGCCGTCGAAGAAGTCCGGGGACGCGAGGGGCCCGTCGTCGCGCCAGACGTCGTCGACCGCGGCGACGTCGTCGACGTCGGCCCAGAGCGCGAGGAGGCCGTCGAGGACGGCCGCGAGGGCCGGGTCGGAGGCCGTCGCGTTGGCAAGGTCGCTCGCCTCGCTCGGGTCGGCGTCGAGGTCGAAGAGGTGAACGAGGGGCGACGGGAAGAGCTCGGAGCGGCGGCCGTCGAGCGCAGCGGCGAAACCGGCCGCGCCGTAGTCGTCGGCCGCGAGGTACGCGCGCCCCGCGCGGTAGAGGACCGCGTCGCCGACGGAGTTCTCGACGACGAGCTTGTAGCGCCGGCCGCAGACCGCGGGCGCGTCGTCCTCGGCGTCGCACGCGACGACCGCGGCCGAGTCGGCGACGAGCGCGCCGCCGCCGCCCCACGTGCGCGAGTTCCGGTTGAGGAGGAGCGCGGACCGCGGCGGCGCGGCCGTCTCCGTGAGGAGCGTCGGCCAGAGGTTCGCCCCGGCGAGCCAGTCCGCGCCGACGTCCTCGACGAGCGGCGAGCCGCGCGCGGCGGCCGTCAGCGACGCGTGGACGTCGACGAGGTGCGCGAGCGCGCCGCTGGTCGCGCCGGCGCCGAGGCCGCGGTCCGCGAGGTAGCCGCCGGCGACGACGGACGCGAGGCGGACGCCGCCCTCCCAGTACTCGCCCTTCTGGCCCCGCAGGGGGTAGTTGGACGAACCGTGGCGCTTGACGCCGCCGTTGTCCGATAGGACCCACAGGATCGTCGACGCCCAGCGGCCGCCGAGGGCCGCGCGGATCTGGCCGACGCTCCCGTCGATCTCCGCGACCATGCCGCAGAGCCGGGGCCGCGCCTTCCACGACACGTCGCCGTCCGACGCGTAAGCGAGGTCCGGGTCTCGGGCGCCCGCGGCGAGCGCGGACCGCGCGGCGTCGGCGCGGTCGGCGACGCCGGCGCACGCCGTGCCCGCGGCGTAGCTCGCGGACTCCGCCTGGACGGGCCCGTGCACGGCCTGGTACGCGAGGTAGAGGAAGCTCCGCTTCCCTTCCGTTTCGCCGAACGTTTGGATCTTCCGTAGCGCGCGCGCGGTGTACAGGCGCGTCGTGTGCGCCTCGTCCGCGGCGGCGAAGGCGGCGTCGTCGAGGGGCCCGTCGTCCTCCCAGAGGTTCCGGCCCGTCACGCTGTGGCTCGCCGTCGACCGGTTGCCCCGGACCGCGAACGACTCGGTCGTCGTGTGCGCGAAATGGTCGCCGCCGCCGGTCAGTATGCCGTAGAACGTGTCGAAGCCGCGCCGCCGCGGGAGGTACGCCGGCGCGAAGAACCCGAGGTGCCACTTCCCGACGGCGTGCGTCGCGTACCCGTGGTCGGACCGGAGGGCGTCCGCGAGGGTGGCCGCGCGCAGGTCCAGACCCCGCGGCTCGGTGCCGTGGATCACGCTGTCCTGGAGCCCGAGCCGCACCGCGTGCGTCCCCGTGAGGAGCATCGCGCGCGACGGCGTGCACTCCGCGGCGCCGTAGAGGGACTCGAACCGCAGACCCTCCGCGGCGAGGGCGTCGAGGTGCGGCGTCGACCCGCCGAGGTCCTTCGACCCCTGGAACCCGACGTCGGACCACCCGAGGTCGTCCACGACGGCGAGGACGATGTGCGGCCGCTCGCCGCCGTCCGAAGACGCCGCGACCGCCGCGGCGGCGACCGCCACCGCCGTCCACGCCGGTGCCATCGTCGATTCACGTGCACGCAGCCCAATTAGGGCTTTACCCGTATCATCTACTTGATGACAAGGTGCCGAAGGTAACGCCACTTGACCAAGTTATGTTGAGGGAAAGGAAATCCCGGAAGTGCGCACCCGAAGGCACACCACCGCCTGGGGAGGGGGGAGATCAAAGCGGGCACTTGCAATAAGTACTACACGTGCAGAACTTTGACTGGACCGTCGACGACGCCGCCGACCGTCGCCGCCGCGGCCCATGGCACTGGCAAGCCGACGACGCCCGGCGCGCGCGTGCAAGGGAAGTCGCCGAGGATGACGTCTCCCCGCGACGTCTTCCTCGAGGCCCGCGCCGCGAGAGATCCGAGATCACGGATGCGCCGCAGATCTTGCGCTGTGGGATCCCCGGGTACCGAGCTCGAATTCGCCCTATAGTGAGTCGTATTACAATTCACTGGCCGTCGTTTTACAA
>ENA-OWMI01000009-OWMI01000009.1-marine-metagenome-genome-assembly--contig:-NODE-9-length-16818-cov-6.206738_pt1 | contig 16818 bp, 12 predicted proteins | sample MGYA00248936_ERZ651129 | MGnify/ENA primary metagenome ERZ651129 (study PRJEB26858, sample SAMN05422230) | marine metagenome | place: Canada:British Columbia, Canada | study: EMG produced TPA metagenomics... | reverse complement strand
AACAAGGGCATTATCGAACATGTTCCAGAAGATACAGCCCGTAATGCACTCTTCAAGATTAACCTACGAGTTCTTCAGAATTATAAGGTCTAAGAAATCTTAGCAGCTATCTTTTCCAATATAGCTCTTGAAAGTTTATTTTTTGTTCCAGTAATCCAGCTCGTGTTATTTTTATCAACAATTGCAGCTTTACTACTTTCAGAACCCATGGCATCAGAATGGTTAGCTATTACACAATCAGAGTTCTTTAGTAATGTTTTAGCTTTTTTTAATAATTCATTATCCTTAATATTTGATCCTAACTTGAATGAATAGAGCGGACCTTTATGTTTTTTACGAATGCTTCCTAATATTTTAGGCGCTTTTTTCATTTTAAGAGTTATTGCTTTAGTTGAATCTATCTTTCCTTTAGTATATTCAGGTACAAAATCGGACAATGCAGCTGGAACAATAATTCCATCATACTTTTTCATTGAATTTATTAATTTTTTTAAATCATTTAGAGTTCTAAATCTGGTTATGTTAATCCATTCACCTGTATTGTATGTAGTATTACCTAACCACATATCTACTTCAGCTCCAATTGAAAATGCAGTTTCAGCTAGAGACTTAGCCATAAATCCACTTGAGTTATTAGTTACTACTCTGACATCATCGATGGGTTCACTGCTGCCTCCTCCGATAATGAGTATTTTTTTTTGACGTAATAATTTTGGCCCAGCAATTTTACAGACTTCAGCTACTAATCTTTCTTTAGATGGTAGTTTAGCTTTACCTTCAACCATAACTGGCTCAACTATTGTTGAGAATTTCTCAACAGTTTTCATATTCTTTTGCACAATCTCAGAATTAGCCATATTGCGATCCATGGCTGGTGCGATAATCATTGGTGTTTTTGCTCCAATACAAGTTAATGCTACTAACATGGGAGGATTATCTCCAATTCCATTGACCATTTTCCCAAGGCTTGTAGCACAGCAGGGTGCAATAATTAGTAAATCCGCTTCATGGCCTGCAATAACGTGTTCAACTTGTCCTGTAATCTCTTTAATGATGGGTTTTCCGCAGGCAAATTCAAGAGCTTTTTCACCAACTAATTCCAAAGCAGCTCTATTAGCCACTATTGTAACATTTGCTCCATATCTAAGTAATTCTCTTGTAAGGCCTATAGTTTCAACACATGATACAGAACCGGTTATTCCTAACCAAATATTTTTGCCTTCAAGATAATCTCCTTTACGTTCTACATTGTTGGCCGGATGATTTGGATTCATTATTTCTCTGCAAGTTGCTTAATGGTTTTCTTATATTTGTCTAATATAAGTTCCGTTTGAGTTTCAATTTTTTGCCAACCTCTCTTTAGTGACCCTTTACGTAAGTGGAAAGCACTAGTTGGAGGTCCACCATCTGCAGCTCTACATCTTTCAATCAATCCTAACGAAATTAGACGATTTAGATGTCTGTATGCAGTAGGTCTTGTTGTTTCAATCCATGCTGCAATTTCTTCAGCAGTCCAAGCTCTATCAGGTCTTTGAAAAAAACATTCATCTATAATTTTGTAAGGCATAGATTCACTATATGGGTGATGATGGCTTGACAATAATCCAATTCCCCTTCCTAAGGCTCCCAAATCAGTTTCATAGTTATTATCATTTAGTTGTATTTCTCTTAAATCTATCTCGAAAGCTTCTCCTTTATCCAATATAATCATTCCTTCAGGTATGACGTCTTTGGCTTCTTTCAATTTTTTATTTAAGTTATTGACAATTTCACGATATGTATTCAAACAAGTTCGTGCTCGATTTTCCACACCACTCCAAGCTTTTTCTAGATCATAATGCCATAGTCTTACTTTTTTTGGATCTTCAGCTTTACCTGGAAAATCTTCTGTTAAAAATCCAACTTCTCTTAACCATTGCAAATGTCTGTAAATTCCTTGTAGGGGGACGCCCAGTTCCTTGGCAATTTCTGATGTTGTCCATGATTTCCCAGGAGTTGGAATTAAACATTTTGTAAATAATAAAATACCTGTTTTTGTTCTTTTAGTTTGTCTTGCCTTAGCACCATCAGTTCCTAAAAATCCAATAGCTTGCAAAAAATCAGCGACTAACTCTTCATTTGTAGAGCTATATGAGTCATTTAGATTTCTTACTTTTAATCTGAACATTAATCCCACTCCTTAGCATCTAATTTCTCCAGAATCATTGCCTTGAATTTCCTTGCCTTTTGATTTCCTGGATTTAGTGCTAGGAGCTTATGAATGTCGCCCATTGAATCACCTAATTTCTTGGTCTCATAATGAGTCTCAGCTCTTTCCCACAATGCTTCTTCATCGTCTGAATCTATTTCTAGAATTCTAGACAGAGACATAATCAATAATTCCTTTTTATCCTGTGAACGGTAAACTTTGGTTAATTTTCTCCAGCCTCTTTTCAAGTCAGGTCTAACATTAACAGCCTTCGAATATCCTTTAGAATCTGCTCTTTCATAATCTCCTAAACCAAAATAGATGTCTCCTCTGACCATGTAAGGTCTATAATCATCCCCCATCAAAGCAATAGCTTTTTCAACAGATTTCAAGGCTTCTTTGACTTTACCTAATTTGGATTGAACTCTACCTAATCCTAGATTTACAAGACCTTTATTTCCTTCTAATTCAAGAGCGATGTGATATCCTTCTTCTGCACCGCCTAGATTGTCGAGTCTTTCCTTTGTTTGTGATAATCTGAGCCAAGCCTCACCAAAAGTATAGTCTATTTCGGTAGCATTTTGAAAGCAAAGTTCCGCTTCTTCCCATTGTTTAAGCTTTCGATGTAATTCTCCTTTCTCATACCACAATTTTTCATTTTGCTCATCAATTTCTAAAGCCATTGAATAGTAAGTTATAGATTTCGCATATTCTCGGTGACCAGTCAATGCTCTAGCTTTGCTAAGCCATATTCTCGAATCTTGCATCAGAACGCCGTCTTGCTGAGCCCTCATCATTAATCGGCTTGCAGCTTCTAAAGAACGGCTAGGGTATCCTGCATCAATTAAATTCTGAGCCTCCTCTAGCATCTTTTCTCTAGCTTCTCTATCTGTTCTCCTTAGAATGAAAAGAAGCCCTGAGCCCGTCATTGGTAATCCACCACCCAGAAATCCTCCGGATGCCAAATTTGGTTCTATTAACCAACCAATTCCAGCTAGTCCCGAAATATAACAGCCGATAACAAATCCAGCCAATTGGTATCTTCGATGATGCAAACCTGCAAGACCCATTCCTAGGAAGAGTAAAGGTATTAGCAAGAGCCAAACAGATTCCTCAATCCATTCGTAAACAGACATCAGTAAAACAATAGAAAGTATTAGAGATCCACCGAAAGAAATAGACAATGCATAAGGAATCAAAGGTTTATTCAATAACCCTAATCCGTAAATTAGCATAACAATACCAATACTTCCAAAGTAAACAGAAATAGTAATCACTGATCTTAATGAGATATTACCCTCACAGTTTCCTTCGCCTAATTCTGTCAAACAAGAATTTTGGCTGACTTCATAAAACATGAAGAATAGAGTTGCTAAAACAGCTCCACTAGATAGAATAAAACCTGAGACTCGAATATCATTATTTTTTTCTAATTCAGTATTATATACATTAAATGAGATTAATATCCCAGTTCCACATGCAATTAGAAGTATTCCTGCCAATACAGTCCCTACATACTTTAAAATTTCAATTTCTGTAAAATTCCAAGCTATAAAATTGATAATACTAATTAGAAATACAAAGAGAGTTGCAATTACGACATTTCGACTCTTCCCATTAAGATAATCAATAGTTTTTCTAATGTTTTTTTGTAAAAAAGTTTTTTCGTCTTCTTCTTCCTCTTCACTTAGTTTCCGTTCATAACCTATTGGTAATTCGGCTTTACTATCTTCATCTTCAAACTCTAAGTTTTCGATTGGAGTTATTTGGTCAGATAGCTCTTCACTTTGACTGTCTCTATCTCCAATTTCCTCTGTGGAATCGTCTGCAAAAGTAGGTTCTTCGGCCATGTTACCTTGTAAAGATAATATGGTGATATAATGCAAGTATTAAAACTGATGTTAGAGGTTTCTAATGACAGCCACAGCCGCCACCGCGATCATGACTTGAACTGCTACCGCCGCTACTGCAGCCACAACCGCCACCGTGATCATGACTTGAACTGCTACCGCCGCTACTGCAGCCACAACCGCCTCCAGTGGATTGCTGAGGAAGAGGTTCAGTGTAGTATGGATTTACACCTTCAGAATGATTAGTAATATCTACAATTTCGTTCACTTCGTCTACTTTGGCAACAATATAAGATTCAACACCTTGCTTTAACGTAACACTAGATGCACTGCAGCCTTGACATCCTCCGCCCATTGTTACGTATGCTTTTCCATCAGATACATTGTGTAGTGTAATGACTCCACCGTGGGAGGCAATACTTGGATTAACGTCATTCTTGATTAATTCATTTACTTTATCAAATAATTCGCTATTTCCAGTATCCATTACTTCTTCAGTTACTGGAGCTTCTCCACTTTCAAGTTGAGAACGTATGACTCCTCCAATTTCTTTTCCGATAGCTGGCCAGCTTTCTACGTTGTCTCCAGTTAAAGTTACAACTTGTCCAGCAATGTTCACTTGTGCAATGTAAGGTAAATCTAATAATTGTTTAGCCAATGGAGCTTTGTCCATATCTGACTCTCTAGTAAAAGAAACTGAAGCTCTTGTAAGCACTTCTCCATCAAGAACGAATCTACATTTTTGAGGGTCTGCGGTTGGTTCACCACGAATTTTAATTTGCTGTGCTAACATGATTCTTGACCTCTATGCTGATTAATAAAGATTTGTTATATCTTAAACGTCAAAAGAAGCATTTTCTACAGCTTCTTCACCCAACTGTCTAAGGAATGTAAATGTAAATATTCCAGCATTAGCTCCAGGACTTGGGTCGTCGAATGAAAATTTCACACCATATCTTCCAACAGGTACTGATTCTAAAATTTTGACGTTTGGTGGAATATCTTCTTCTTTAACTAATTGTACACCTGTGATTTCATCTACACAATGAGCACAAGGACATCTGAATCTTACATTGAATGCTGAAATCACATGCTCAACATTATCTTGCCATTTAATAATCAAAGTTTTTCCATCATTTGCTAAATTCATTTCTTGTGGTGAGAATGGAGATAATTCTTCATTTGTAACAATCATCATTGCTTCAACTGCAATTAAAGATGCAATTGATTTGATATTGTCATCTTCTACAAATGTACCTTCATCCATAGCCTCTCGAAGTTCTTGTTTTAGTGATATTTTACCTAATAATGGTAAATCAAATTCTTCAGCAGCAGATGTTCCACCACCCTCTCCGAAGATATGGAAAACTTCATCAGAACCTGGCGGTGTAAAACCAGCCATGTTCTCAACAATTCCTAATATTGGAATTTTAACTTGCTGGAACATACGCAGTCCCTTTTCAGCTATAGTATGTGCGATTTCCTGTGGTGTTGTCACAATAACTGCTCCAGTTAATGGAACTGATTGTGAAAGTGTTAGTTGAATGTCTCCAGTACCTGGTGGCATATCAACAAACAAATAATCTAACTCCCCCCAGTCCACAGCTCCCAAAAATTGTTGTACTAGTTGTGAAGCAATAGGCCCTCTCCATACAACTGGCGTATCTTTAGTTGCTAAGAATCCCATTGACATAATTTTCATGCCGTGTGCTTCAACAGGCTCTAGAACTCCTTCTTGAGATCCACCTAATTGGTGATCTCCAAGTCCTACCATATTAGGAATACTTGGACCATAAACGTCAATATCTAAAATACCAACTTTTGCACCAGCTTTGGCGAATGCTTCAGCGATACATACAGTAACTGTAGATTTTCCAACGCCTCCTTTTCCGGATGCAATTGCAATAATATTTTTCACAGTCTTAAGAGCTTGAGGTGTGTTTGGCGCATTAAGAGCAGGTAGTCTTTGTACTTCCCAGTCTTTTTTTATTTCTATTTCTCCAATATCTGGAACATTTTTTAGAGCTTCTCTACATTTTTGAGCAATTACTTCGTGTCCTGGCATCAATGGTGCTGGCAATCTCAGAGAGAAACGTAATGTGTCCTTTCCAAGAGTCATTCCTTTAACATATCCTAGTGAAATGATGTCTTTTTTGAAATAAGAATCAGTTACGGTGGCTAACGCATCAGTAATTTCTTTTGCATCCATGTTTTAACGTTTAGAGTGTGCGGGTATATTGAATTAATCGTGAAAAAAGTTGACGGCGTACTCGGATTTCCGTGGGCTCGCGCACCACAGTACCGCCGAATACGCGGGTGGGCTTAACTTCCGTGTTCGGAATGGGAACGGGTGATCACCACCGCTATGGCCGTCAGACAGCTCACGATTTAGAGGCTGTATATATCGTTTGACTTTAGGCCTGGTTACTATCGTATCTTAGACCGTCAGTCCACATTGTTTCATGCCAATATGTGTAACTGAAATCAGCATCTGCTACGGTTGCACTAGTGAATTGTGCGAATTTTAAGTCAGCATATTGGAGGTTTGCATTCGTTAGGTCAGCATAGTTGAGGTTTGCATTCGTTAGGTCAGCATTGTTGAGGTTTGCATTCGTTAGGTCAGCATTGTTGAGGTTTGCATTCGTTAGGTCAGTATAGTGGAGCGTTGCATTCGTTAGGTCAACACCTGCGAGGTTTGCATTCGTTAGGTCAACATCACTTAGGTCTGCATTCGTTAGGTCAACACCTCCGAGGTTTGCATTCGTTAGGTCAGCATTGTTGAGGTTTGCATTCGTTAGGTCAGCATATCTGAGGTCTGCATTCGTTAGGTCAGCATATCTGAGGTGTGCATCATTTAGGTCAGCACTGGAGAGCACTACATTCGTTAGGTCAGCATAGTTGAGGTTTGCATTCGTTAGGTCAGCATAGTAGAGCACTACATTCGTTAGGTCAGCTTTGTAGAGGTTTGCATTCGTTAGGTCAGTATAGTGGAGGTGTGCACCATTTAGGTCAGCATATCTGAGGTCTGCATCATTTAGGTCAGCACTGGAGAGTTGTGCATTCTTTAAGTCAGCATTGTAGAGCACTACATTCGTTAGGTTAGCATCGAAGAGGTATGCATCCGTTAGATCAGCATGTTTTAGATCAGTATATTTGAGTTCAGCATATCTAAAATCGGCATCAATTAGGATTGCATATTCAAGATCCACATAATCGAGAATGGCATGTTCAAAGTCAGCATTAGTTAGCTCAGCATATCCCAAGTACGTACCCGTTAGGTTTGCCTCAGTTAAGTTAGCACCTTGTAAATTAATTCCCTGTAGATTCATCCAAGATAAATCGGTGCCGTTAAAATCAGCTCCAGCACAATTGCTGTATGGAACTAGTCGGCAAGAGGTCATATTTTCCAATTCATTAATTCTTTCTTGCATTTCTTCCATTTCATAGGTCATGTTATCTATTTCCTTAGTCATATTGTCCATTTCTCTGTGAATGTCATAGATAGCATTCCAAAGATTGTCTACATCTGTAAATAAATCACTAATTTCGTAAGACATTTCTGTAACACTGTTATTCATCTCATGAATCATTTCAGACATATCTTCCATGTCTATGTAAATTTCATTAGTATTTTTTTGCATTTCTTCGTAAATTTCATCAGTATTATTATACATCATTTCTTCAATATAATAGATATCATCCCACAGAGAATCCGTAATGTTTTTTGCATAATCTAAATCATCTTTTACTTCACTAAATTCTGTAGATATTATACTCCATACAGCCTCATCTAGTGGTGGAAGAAACTCTTGTACATGTGCACACCCCCAATCCATGCCATCATATGCAGCAATTTCATCCTTATTACAACCTAAAGCCTCCAAAGTATCTTCTGAAGTATCAATCCCATCAACTCTTGTTTCCAAGGTATCTAGTCTTGCAAGTTCGGTATTTATTTTCGTAGTAAGGTTTTCTAAATCTTTCTCAAGACTTGTAAAATCAGTTTCACCTACAGGTTCAATGGTTTCTTGTTCGGTTGGTAATTCATCAGATCCATCGAGACATCCACTGAAAATCAGCAGGAAAGCTAACGCAAGTGATGCGTATTTGTTCATACAGTCCTAACAAGGTAGGTTCTAAAAGGTCAACTATCTATTTTGATGCAGCAGCTTTTCTTGATTCTTTAATTTTATCAGCAGCTTCACGTCTTGCCTTTCTTTCTTGACGTCGAGCTTCTACTCTTTCAGTAATTAACTTCATGTACATTGCATCGTGTTCCATCAAAGGAGAATCTGAGATAACAATAACATTGTAATCGTTTTCTAATATCGCTTCAGCCAGATATTCAAATTTAATTTCACCTTTCTTGATTGGTGAATAGTGTCTTTCGTTTCCTTCAATATCGAATTCAACACCTGAAAAGTGCATATAGAAATCTTTCAATCCTAATGAATCATCAATATATTTGAAAACACGTTTGAAACTATCTCGGTCATTTAGCCAACGTCCACCTCTAGCATGAAGATGAGGCCAATTAATTACAGGAATAACACCTCTAACGCGGTGGCACAGTTCCATGACTTCTCTGATACTTCCAAAAAGGTCAGGTTTTCCAGAAATTTCAACTCCAATAACTGGGCTGTAATTATTTTCTAAATAATGGTTTCTCATTTCTCTGAAGATAGGTACTAATCTTTCAATTGCTTCTCTAGAAGAAATTCCGTGATAAGGTCCAATATGAGTAACTACTTTACGTGCACCAATTTTATTTCCAACTTCTCCAGCAAATTCGAGGAATTTCGTAGATTTATTTCGCATATAACCATTACCTAAGAAGTCCATGTAGTATGGAGCGTGAATTCCCATGTGTATGTCTAATGACTGGGCAATTCCGCCCAATTCTTCAAAATCATCCAATTCATCAACATATTTGCCTCTTACAAGTTGTATTTCCATACTGTGTAAGCCTAGAGCGTGAATATCCTCAATACCATCTCGAATGGTTCTTCCTTTGCAGGAAAGAGGGATTCCTGCGGGTCCAAAACGTATCATTGTTCACCGCGGATTGAATGGTCCTATAATTACTATTCGTCACTTTTCCATATTTTTTGGTATATTTTACTTATAGTTGGCACTTTTTGTCTAATTTTTTAAGGGTCCCTCCTCTCGCAATCTGTGAATCCAAAGGCTTTACAGAAAAAGTGGCAAAAAAAATGGGAGGAAGCCAAGCTCTTCGAATCAGAGCCTAAGGAAGATCAAGAGAAGTATTTTGTTAATTGTCCGTATCCTTACATGAATGGATATTTGCACTTAGGTCATGCATTCACATATCTTCGAGCAGATATGGTTTCTAGATATCAAAGAATGAAGAATAAGAATGTACTTTTTCCTTTTGCTTTTCATTGTACTGGGACGCCAATTGTAGCTGCAGCTCAGAGAGTTAAAGAAGGTGAAAAGACTCAAATTAAAGCCTTGAAACAGATGGGTTTGAGCGATTCACTTATCAAGAAATTTTCAAAACCTGAAGAATGGACCAATCATTTTCCAGGAAAAGCAATTAAAGATTTAAAAGAATTTGGAGCTTCTGTAGATTGGAGAAGAAGTTTCATTACAACTAGTTTGAACCCTTCTTACGATCATTTTATACGATGGCAATTTAACCAATTATTAGCTAAAGAATATTTGATTAAAGGTAGTTTTCCAGTTGTTTGGTGCCCTAAGAGAGAAACAGTTGTTGGAGATCACGATAGACTTTCTGGAGAAGGTGAAACACCACAAGAATATACGCTGCTAAAATTTAAAGGAGAAGAACATTTCCTTGTTGCTGCAACATTACGCCCAGAAACAGTATTTGGTCAAACTAATATTTGGGTTGATGGTGAAGGCACATACGTTAAGGCGAAAGTAGGCGAAGAAATATGGGTTATGTCACAAAAGATGCCTCAGAAATTGAGATTACAGGGGCATGAAGTCGAAGAGTTAGGTGAAATCGAGGGCCGTAGTTTAGTTGGACAGAGATATGTAGCTCCTCAAATTAATAGAGAAGTACTAGTTTTACCTTCCAAATTTTGCGATGCAGCAATTGGGTCTGGCATTGTTACCTCAGTACCTAGTGATTCTCCAGATGATTATCAAGGTTTAGTAGATTTACAAAATTCAAGTTCTGATTGCGAAAGTTGGGGCTTAGATTTTGAAGAAGTAAAAGCAATTCAACCAATTCCAATTTTAGATTCTGGAGAAATGGGTACACTTCCGGCGCCAAAACTTTGCAATGATTTGGGAGTTAAAGACCAAACTGAAAGAAATAAGCTGGATAAAGCTAAACAAGAATTGTACATGCATAGTTTCAATCATGGAGTTATGCTGGATTCTGCAGACTATGTAGCAGGTAAACCAGTCGAAGAAGCACGTGATATTGTAAAAAACAGATTAGTTGTAAAAGGAAAAGCTGCAATTTATTACGAGCTTACAGGTCCAGTTCAATCTCGATGGCTTGCAGATTGTATGGTTAAAATTGTAGATAATCAATGGTTCTTGGAATATAGTAGTGATGATTGGACTAAACTAACTGAAGAAGCACTTGCATCTATGGAATTGTATCCTTCAAAGTCCCGCTCTCAATTTGAATATGTTTTACAGTGGTTGAAAAATTGGGCATGTGTTCGGGAAAAAGGATTAGGAACAAGATTGCCATGGGATGAAAATTGGGTTATCGAATCATTAAGTGATTCAACAATTTACATGGCCTTCTACACAGTTGCTCATTACTTGAAAGAGTTGGATGAAGAACAGTTAACAGAATCATTATTTGATGCGATATTCGGGGAAGGAAATACCAAGTTAGCAGCTGAAGAAAGTGGAATAACACAAGCTGAGGTACTAAAATGGCGTAATGAATTCAATTATTGGTATCCTTATGATTTGCGAATTAGCGGTAAAGATTTGATTCAGAATCATTTGTCTTTCAGTCTTTTCAATCATACAGCAATGTTTGAGAAAGATAAATGGCCGAAAGGTTTTGCAGTTAATGGATGGGTACTTGTTAATGGTGAAAAGATGTCCAAATCTAAGGGAAATTTCTTTACACTTAAAGAGTTAAATGAAAAATATGGTGCTGATGTTGTTCGTTTCACATTATGTAATGCAGGAGAAGGTTTAGATGATCCTAATTGGGAATTGTCTTTTGCTGAAACTGCAGGTAAAAAATTGAATAACTGGTTGTCTTTTGTTAAAGAAAATAAGGGTAAAGGCCGTACAACATCACACCCAGTTGATGATTGGTTCCGTGAAATAATGGCAAGTATTTCACATCAGGCTAATGCAGCTTCTGAAAGATTGAAATTTAGAACTTCTACACGCCTTATCTTTTTTGAACTTTCTCAATACTTCAAATGGTATCTTCAGAGAACTGGAGAAGCCCATCAAGATATTTTGAAGGAATATATTTCGATTGTAACTAGAGGTATTGCTCCAATAGTTCCTCATACTGCAGAGGAAGCTTGGTCAATTAGCGGAGAAGAAGGTTTTGTTCTTAATCAACCATTCCCAGAAGGTCATGAACCTGATTTAACTTTAGTAACAGGTGAAGATTTAGTTAAACAAACTTTAGAAGATACTAGAGCTATTTTGAATATAGCTGGAATAGATAATCCTAAGGAAATAGTATTCATAGTTGCACCTGAGTGGAAATGGAATGCAATTCATACAGCAGGTCAATTAGCAGATGGCCGTGGACAGGTTAAATTAAATCAACTTATCTCAAGTGTAATGCCAAATATACCTCCAGAATCGAAAAAGTTGGGGGCTGATTTCTTAAAAAAATGGGTTTTGAGAGATATTCCTTCCTTAGGTCCAGATTGGCAAAGTAAGTATAGTTTACAGATAGATGAAGAAGAAATTTTGTCAGAGTCTATAGAATTTTTCAGTAAGGTTTTTGACTGTGAAATATCGGTTGTCAATGCAGAACGAGCAAGGTCTAGACATGTCGCTAAAGGAAATCAAAGTTCACCATTAAGACCTGCGATTTTCGTTTCCTAAAATCGTTTTTATCGTCAATAAAACACTGCTAAAAACCCACTTATTCTTTTTCCCAATCTTTATAAATGCCTTTCTTTTCCGACGGACCCCGAGTGAGAGCATTTGCTCTCTGGAGACAAAGAATATGACTCAAAAGCGAAATTCGCGAATAGCCTTGCTAGCCGTAGTAATGCTCCTATCAGGAGCTTTGTTAGGACTAATATCAGAGGAATCTTCAGCTGCAGAATATGACGCAGTTGGTTTCATTTCCTCAACAGATTCTTCTGGAGTATCTGTGACCTATATCAATCAAGCAACTGGAAGCACAGAAACTGTGACCAGTCAAGAAGATGGTTCATATTCATTTGAAGATTTAGTTGATGGTGAGTATTCAGTTAGGTATTCGAAAGCAGGTTCATTATCTGTTTTAGATACCTGGAGTATACCTTCAGATTTGCCTTTGGCAGAAGTATCCATGAGTGATGCTCCATCTGGTGATACTTCAGTTACAGTTAATGTAAAAGATGGAGAGGGCATAGGTATTAGTGGTGCTACAGTTTACTTGATGTCAGGAGTTAGTGAAGATTCCTGGTGGGAAGATGTTTCAGTAGGATATACCGTTTCTAATACAACCAGTGTTGATGGTAATGCAAGTTTTGATTCTTTAACTGTAGACCAATATGATATTAGAGTAGAAGCAGCAGGATATGCTACAGGATTTGGAGATACCTCTGATGCAAATATAGTAATGAATGCTTTGGACGATACCAACAAGCAAACAGTACGTGTTTTTGATCCATCAGGCAGTCCATTAGGAGATGCAACAGTTTTCATGTATGATGCAACTTCATCTACATGGTACGATGCAACTAAAGTAGGATACACTTACTACTTACACCCTACAACATCCTCTGAAGTTTATGTGTATGCTTATCATGAAGATTATACACCTTCAGTAAAGAAAATAGCTAGCGTTTCAGGCACAGATACTCATAATGTGAATATAGACACAAATTCAGCAGCTCATGATGATTTAATTTATATCAGCGAAGCTCCATCGAATGGTGGTCAGTCTATGGAACCATTATCTGGTGACAGAATGGTCAAACTAAATCCAGGACCTACAGCTAGTATGTCTGTAACAACTGACACAACCGAAATGGATGGTAGTCACGTTATAGCAGCAGATGGTTCAGTTAATTTCTCAGCATCTTCTTCGACTTCACCAGTTGGTGGACTCACTTACAGCTGGGGTTCAGAAACTTTCACAAACACATATGCAGCTGGCGAACATACAGAAAGTGTTACAGTTACAGATGAGTTTGGTGCACAAGATACAGCCAGTATTACAATAATAGCAGATGGAGATGATCCTATTGCAGCTTTTACAGCAATTGTGAAAACTAATGCAGGCTCAGAGAACATGGCTTACAACGGCACTAATCTTGACGAAGACACCAATACAGTTGTTTTCAATGCATCTACCTCCAGTGATTCAGTTGGCATTGCTTCTTATTCTTGGAACTTTGGAGATGAATCTTCAGATTCAGGTTCAGTTGTAAATCATATATTTGATAATCCAGGAACACATGATGTTGTATTGACAGTAACAGATACTGCCGGTAACTCAGACACAGAAACTATGTCTGTAATGGTCAATGATGCTACATCACCTAGTGCAGCATTCACTTGGTATTATCTAAATGAAACTGGTAGTGAAATTACTGAAAAATCAATGGAAGGTGAAGTCACATATTTCAATGCGAGCAGCTCTTCAGATAATTCTGGGGACGATTTAAGTTATGCTTGGGACTTTGGAGATGGTAGTGAAGCTACAGGAGCTACTCAAGAACATACCTTCAATGGAACTATTGAAGATGGTTTTAATGTGGTTCTTACAGTAACTGATTCATCAGGTATGTCTGATGTTATTTCATACAAGATTGAACCAGCTTTGAAAGCCAGATCCGATATTTACATGGTATCTATGAGCTTTAGTAACGTTAATCCTGCTGAAGGAGATGTTGTTACTCTGGATGCAACAGTCAAATGTTTATGTGAGGATGCAAAAGTAGGCAGTCCTTTCGAAGTAGCTTTCTATTTGGATAATTTAGAAGGAACTTTAATTGGTACAGCAATGATTGATGGTGCTGATTTAGAAGATATAAACAATGGTACAAATGTAAATGTAACGACAACTTGGACTGCAATCTCTGGAGCTCAGACCATATTTGCGAATGCCGATTCAAATGATATTATCGAAGAAAGTATCGAAAAGAATGAGATTTCAAAGGTAATAACTGTTAGCGCTTCTGATGATTCATCAGATGTTACCTCTATGACAATGATAATAGTGGTTGTATTGGCAGCTTTCGGAACAGTTGCATACATTTACCGAGATTCTCTATTCGGTAATTAGATAGTTAACTGAGAAAGAGACTAGGGTATGGAAACTGACCTAGTCCTCGGTCTTACTATAGCTGGCATTACGCTAGGCATAGTCGAAGGATTAAAGCCAGGTCCATTACTGACAACCGTAATCAAAGAAACATTGACGAATGGTTTTAGAGGAGGAATACGGGTAGCTTCAGCTCCATTCTTCACAGATGGTCCGCTAATACTTTTTAGTATTTTTATGGCCGGTTGGATAGCAAATCAACCACTTGTTTTCTGTGGGATTGCAATACTTGGTGCTATTTTTCTTACTAGAATGGGAATGGAATGTTTTAATCCAGAAATTCCAGATATTGTTCCTACTGATGTAGATTTAACTCAATCTTTCAAAAAAGGAATCATAACCAATTTATTGAATCCTAATGCATACATTTTTTGGTTATTGATTGGTGGACCATTAATGGCTACAGTAGCAGATTCCGAACCAATAGCGCCTTTTGCATATGCCATTTCCTTCTTGGTTAGTATTGTATTAGCAAAAATTACAATAGCTTATTTCTTTAGTAAGGCGCAAGTTAATCTTTCATCCGATAGGTATTTACTAACCTTAAAAATCTGTGGATTTGCAATGTTTATTTTTGCAGGTAGCTTTCTCTACAAAGCTTATGATTTGTGGCAAAATGGAATCTAATTAGTGTCCGCGTTTTGCCATCTTAGTTTCAAGACTTGATTCTTCCAATCCGGGCATTGATTCTCCAATATTTCTAGAAACATCTCCAACTAATTTAGCATCATTAAAATGAGCTGTAGCTTTGACGACAGCCTTAGCCATTGTTGTCGGATCCTCTGATTTGAAAATTCCAGATCCAACAAAGACACCATCCATTCCAAATTGCATCATTAATGCAGCATCAGCCGGAGTTGCAATACCGCCAGCTGTGAATGTAACTACAGGTAATCTACCTAATCTCTTGATATCTTCTAAAATTCCAACAATTTCACTTTCAATGGTAGCTCTGTCCTTTCCGAATGGATTAAAATCAGTTGATTCTCCTAAGTTTTCTTTAGCTTCGTGATCCAAAACAAAGAATTTTTCAGCCATTTTAGTTGCAATAGCTTTAAGATTTTTAGATTTCTTTACAACTTCGATTTCGGCTTGTAATAATCTTGCATGCCTCATTGCAGCTACGACATTTCCAGTTCCAGCCTCTCCTTTTGTTCTAATCATGGCTGCACCTTCCCATATTCTTCTGACTGCTTCTCCTAAAGAAGTAGCCCCACAGACAAATGGTACTGTAAAATCATCTTTTACAACATGATAGTAAGGATCAGCAGGCGTTAAAACTTCAGATTCATCAATCATATCTACACCCAATTCTTCCAGAACTCTTGCTTCAGCAGTATGTCCAATTCTACACTTAGCCATAATCGGAATACTAGTACAGTCAATAATTTCGCTAATCATATTAGGATTTGACATTCTTGCAACTCCACCATCTGCTCTTATGTCTGAAGGCACACGTTCCAAAGCCATAACTGCGACAGCTCCAGCATCCTCTGCAATTTTTGCTTGTTCAGCATTTACTACGTCCATGATGACTCCGCCTTTTTGCATTCTTGCGAAACCATGTTTTACGAGTTCTTTACCATGTCTTAATGATTCTAAATCTAGTTCTCTACTCATTTTTCTCCTGTTGATGGATTGGGTGGGTATTAATTCCACAATCACTGTCTTGTGAAAGCGGTTTTCTTCTAGGTTGACATACCGGCCCCTGAGTTATAACTGTTGGCGCTGTTTAAAAAAATTTCAAGAAATTATATTGCACTATTTGATTCCAAATGTTGAACTGCAGCTTCACTTAATTGTTCATATAATTCGTCGTCTTCAACATTAGAATATGATACTTTGTTACCTCGTCTTCGATTAATCATCATAATTTCAAACTCTGAGCCTATATTATCAACATAGGACATGATGGCATATTCATTTCCTTCAACTTCTAAAGCTCCGTGTATTTTCATCTTAATTTCTATACCATCTTGATCTTCAAAAATTTCTATATCATCTTCATCGTTTTCAACTTTTGCTTCCGAACTAGATTTAGATCCGAAAAGTCGACTCCCCCATCCTTTGAGCTTAGTTTCTTCTTCACCAATTTCTCGTCCCATAGCTCCAGACCAAGATTTGATGATGTCATCTTTACTCATTCCAATAGTAGATTCAACTTTTTTCCAATTATTTAAAATCCAAGGAGGATTGTCAAATTTACTACATAGAGCTTGTAAAAACATTCGTGGGATCCTCTAGAGTCGACCTGCAGGCATGCAAGCTTGAGTATTCTATAGTCTCACCTAAATAGCTTGGCGTAA
>ENA-OWMI01000007-OWMI01000007.1-marine-metagenome-genome-assembly--contig:-NODE-7-length-18863-cov-6.451826_pt1 | contig 18863 bp, 25 predicted proteins | sample MGYA00248936_ERZ651129 | MGnify/ENA primary metagenome ERZ651129 (study PRJEB26858, sample SAMN05422230) | marine metagenome | place: Canada:British Columbia, Canada | study: EMG produced TPA metagenomics... | reverse complement strand
TAGACAGCCTCAACTACAATACAACGGGGTGCCCCCTCTACATCGAATGGGGGGTTAGTCTTTCGATAATTCTTTTAGGTTCGGAATTATTGAAAACTGGCGAAATAGGGTGACCGTCAGTTACTATATTTTCAGCTTCTTCCAACCCATATTCTTTTCGTCCTCTTCGCACAACAAGAAGTTTACTTGATTTCTTAATCTCATGCACATACTCCCTAATTATTGAACTTGATTTTAGATTTCTTACATGCTTTGTCATTTTCATCTTTTGACTATGGTAAGGAACTAACTGAATAATGGCTATATTTTGAGAAAGTAAAGAGAATGATTCCTCTAAAGATGAATAACCATTTATTTTCTTCAATTCATTTGCAATTTTACCAAATGCCTTTCGCCAATAAAGTCCAGCCCCACTATCTTTCCACTCTTCACTCAACCACCAACAAATATCTACGTCATTTTGCAGATTTTTCTTTAACATATGAACCATCTTGTTGTCTGACGATTCTTCAGGATAAGATAGAATAGGTGAATATCCTGGATTTAACATCAAAATCAAAATATTTGCTTTCGTAGGATTGCCAACATAAGGAACTGGAAGTAAATTCTTGTGGAATGCAAAGCGATGATTATCATCTTCATGAACTTTCCAGGATACATTATCAATATTTGACGTATCGTCTTCATGATGAAAACCAGAACCTCTATACCTTTTCCAAAAATCAAACATTAATGAATGATAATTTACGGATTATATATCAATTTCGAATAAGTAAAATTACATTAATTCAGGGCGTTTGGTTATTCCTTGGTAAAAATCAGAAAACCAAAGACTGGACAGAGTTTAGCAGATAAATTTCCTATAGTCTGTGAATTATGGCACCCTACAAAAAACGGAGATTTAACTCCTAAAGATGTTACCTATGGAACTGCCTTCAAAGCGTGGTGGAAATGCCCCGTTCATTATGACCATCAATGGCCTCAGAAAATTAATGCATTGACCAGTAATATTCCTAAATACAAAAAATACACTTGCCCTTTTTGTGATGGAAAAAAAGTATCTGAAACAAACCGTTTAGATATCCTGTTTCCCGATTTAGTTAAAGAATGGGACTTCGAAAAAAATGAGGGACATTTACCGAGCGAATTCACCACTGGGTCTGATAAAGTAATAAATTGGAAATGTGAAGAAGGACCCGACCACAGGTGGCATGCCGCAATCAAAGATAGAACAGGTAAGAAATCAGGATGTCCGTGTTGTTCAGACCCTCCTGTAAAAGTTTCAGTAACAAATTGTCTAGCTACTATTGAACCAATGATAGCTAAGGAATGGCATCCGAGTAAAAATGGCAGCCTCACACCGTATGATTTAACTCCAGGTTCTGGTCAGAAAGTTTGGTGGCTCTGTAAGAATGGGCATTCTCATGATACGATTGTGTCTTCACGTGTACAAAATTTTCCAAAATCAGGATGTCGCTTCTGTGATAATAAAGAACCTACTGTCGATACTAATTTAGAAGTTCTTAGACCTGATGTTGCAAAAGAATGGCACCCTACTAAAAATGGAAACTTGACGCCATCAGATGTAACCGTAGGAAGTAGAAAGAAAGTATGGTGGAAATGTCCAAAAGGAACGGACCATGAATGGCCCTCTGAAGTATATCAAAGAGTTGCAAGATTTTCTAATTCCAGTAGAGGATGTCCTTGTTGTGCAGGATATCAACTTTCAGAAACAAATTCAATAACCACAATTGCACCTGAAATCGCTAATGAATTTGATTTGGAACTAAATGATGGCATTACTCCAGATAAAGTTAGAGCTACTACAACAAAGAAATATTTTTGGAGATGTTCAATCAATTCAGAACATGTATGGCCTGCACAACCTGCTGCAAGATGCTACAATTTCAAGACAGGATGTCCTAAATGTAATCCAAAAGGAAAATCACAACTTGAATTACACTTAGCTCATGAGATAAAGCAATTTATTGATTTTAATATATCTGAAGATAGAGTTTATCATGAAGATGATACTTTTCATGAAGTTGATTTAATCATTAAAGAATATAAGTTATTAATCGAATACGATGGGCACCATTGGCACAAAGATAAACCCGAATTCGATAAGAAGAAAACTGAAAAATTAATAGAAAGTGGCTGGAAAGTAATTAGAATAAGAGAAGAACCACTAGAGGCAATCACTGAAAATGATGTATTTACTAAGAACCGAAGTTCTAAGAAAGATGTGAAAAATATTGCTAATATAACCTTAAAGAAAATAGAAGAAGTCTGTAATATCAAGATTTTGGGGTTAGATAATTATTTGAAATTAAATGAGCCTGTTGCTAAGAGGCAAGCGGATGAATACATTGCTGAATTGTTAAGAGAAGAGGAGCAAACAACTCTAGAAATATGAGCTCAGTAGCAGGTAAAACATTAGCCGATTTTCCTGATTTAGTAAAACAGATTGATAGAGAAAAACAACCTGACCTAAATCCAAAGAATATGGCGGCAGGAAGTCACAAGAGAGTATGGTGGAAATGTCCTGAAGGACCTGACCACGAATGGTCTACTAAACTTCAAAGTCGAACAGTATCAGAGAGTGGCTGTCCTTGTTGTGCAGGAAAAAAGGCATCTATTACTAACTCACTTGCTTCTCTTTATCCAACTATTGCAGCCCAGTGGCATCCTTCAAAAAATGGTAATTTAACGCCCAAAGATATTGCTTCACAATCACATAAAAAAATATGGTGGAAGTGTCCTGAAGGCCCTGACCATGAATGGGAGACTAAACCTAATACTAGAATAAGTCAAAGCCAGAATTGTCCATTTTGCCCTCCATATCCCAAAAAAGTATCAGTAACAAATTCATTTCAAACAAAATATCCTGATATTTCTAAGGAGTGGCATCCAACGAAGAATGGAGACATCAAACCAAAAGATATTATCTCTGGAACTCACGTTTTATTTTGGTGGAAATGTGACAAAGGACCTGACCATGAGTGGCGAGCAACGCCAGATAACAGAAGTTTGAACAAGAGTGGTTGCGCTTTTTGTGCAGGAAAACAGGTTTCTGTTACGAACTCACTTGCATCACTTTACCCTGATGTTGCAAAAGAATGGCATCCAATAAAAAATGGAAAATTAACGCCTGAAAATATTGTTTCACAATCAAATAAGAGAATATGGTGGAAATGTCCAAAGGGTTCGGACCATGAATGGGAAGCTACAGCCAACAAAAGAACAGGCTCGGGTCGTGGTTGCCCCATTTGTGATGGAAAAAGAGTCGTGGAGTCAAACTGCCTGGCTACTTTGAACCCAGAATTAACTAAAGAATGGCACCCTAGTAAGAATGGGGCATTGACTCCTAAGGATGTTACTACAGGCAGCCATAGAAAGGCATGGTGGAAATGCTCTACAAAAGGCCATGAATGGCGAGCTGCTATCAGCGATAGAAACTCGGGCGATGGTTGCGCTAGATGTCAATTAGTAGGAATATCAAAAATAGAAATTAGAATAGCATTTGAGTTTTACACAGTATTTGGTTTAGACTACATTTACAAACCAAAAATTAAAACTGCAAAGAGAACTTGGTTTCCAGACATTGTAATCAAATCTGTGAAACTAATTATTGAGTATGATGGGCAAAGATATCACGGAACTGACCTACATGGTTCAGAAGGAAAAAGAAAGCTCGATGAGACTAAAACAAAAGAATTAATTGATGAAGGATGGACTGTTATTAGAATTAGAGAAGAACCGTTAGAGAAAATAACTGATAATGACATAATAGTTCATGGACGTAAAACATTTCATAATTACAAAGGAGCTGTTGACAAAGTTCTACGTAAAATGATAGAATTAGGTATTGATGTTCCTGGTGTTCAAACATATCTCGAAAACGATAGACCTATCGCGAAACGTGCAGCTGACGAATACATTGCTGAATTATTAAGAGAAGCAGAACAAGAGACTCTAAACTTTTAAAATTTCCTAAAATTTGTAGACAGCCTCACCTACAATACAAGGGGGTGCCCCCTCTACATCGAACGGGGGGTTACTTTTTCTTGAATTCTTCAGCAATTTGCTTGGTATTGTCTTCTATTGACTTTAATGATTCTGCCATTACTAGATTTAATTCAGTACTTTGATAGGTATTGTCCTGTAAATCCATCAGTAATTTTATCAATTCAGTTATTGCATAGAAAATTATTGCAGGAGTGAACAGGAAAGAGGCTGAGAAAATTTCCATTAATGTATAATTTTCTTCTCTGTAAAGAAAGCCAATTAGTAAAAATCCAATAATGGAATAAAGTATTGCTAATGCTTGTAAGAAAGTAATAAAAATCGAAAGACCCTTGTATTTTATTCTCGAGCTATTCTTCTGAAGTTCGGTCTGTTTATCGGGATAAAGATTCGCGTATGTAATACAATTTAATTCATGATTTTGAGCCTCGATTCCTGTGTGAAATTCTTCTGAACAGCCTTCACATCTCCAGATTTCTTCCTCTATTTTTTCTTCTTCGCTCATTTCTTTAAATTCTCATTAATCTTTTCTAATACTTTTAATGTTTCTATTCGAACTTTAGTATTTGTATAATTAGAATCATGGAAATCTAATGCAAAACGAACGACTTCAGCTGATAATATGGTAAAGAAAAACACAGCACCGCCAACTCCAAAAAAAGTAAAAGCAACTATTGGGTCACCTAATGATACAATGCCTAAAATTAGAAAAAAGAATAAAGCTAAAAATGCTATTATTTGAATTAAACTGATGTAAAGTGTATGGTAAGGAAAACGTTCTTTCGATTCCATTGAAATGTAGCTGTGGTCTTCTAACTCATTAAGTTCTTCAGAGATTAGTTTTTTTAAAAATATTTTTCTTTCTTGCTCTCTTTTTTTATTTTCTTCCTCAATTCTTTTTTGCTCAATGAGAGCTTCTTTTTTCATTCTTTTTTGCTCAATAAGAGCTTCTTTTTTCATTCTTTTTTGCTCAATAAGAGCTTGGGCTTTCATTTTTTCTTCTTCTTCCAACCTCTTTTTGAGATTTTTTCTTTGGGATTTTAAAGGATTATCAATATATAATTGATAAAGCTCTTCGCTACCTGAGCGTATCTCTGAATGAGATGAATTAGTAGCTCTTTCATAAATAAATTTAAGTTCTTTAGCTATTTGTACTGCCTCATCATCAGATACTGTAAAGAATAATTCCTTTAATCTTCTCAGTGCAATAAGTCTTCTTGTTCTAACTCCGTTGATAAGAAGCTCAATGACTTTAGAGATATCTGATTCAAGTAAATCCTCAAATTCAAGTATTAATCTATCTTTTTTATCACTAAGTGGACTTTCTTCTTCAGTGTCTGAATTACGGAGGCTATCAACTATAATCTGCCTCTCATTCTTATTTGTTGTAGGAGAAAGCATTCCCAATCGAAGTAAAGCATTACCGCGCAGACCAGCTGATTTATGATTTAGAAAAGAAAGTATCACGTCTATATCGGTTTCATCCTTGCTTAAGGATTTAGCCTCAGTCACTTCCTCTTCTTTTTCTTTTTTAGATTTAAACTCAAGGCATTCAATTTCATGTTTTGTAGCTTCGTCCTCTTTATCAAATTCTTTGCCACAGCCGTCGCAGAGCCAAGTGTTACTCATATTTCCACTAAACCTTTCGATTATATATCAATTTCCGAAAATTTGTAGACGGCCTCACCTACAATACAAGGGGGTGCCCCCTCTACATCAAACGGGGGGTCTATCTTTCTTTAAATTCTCATTAATCTTTTCTAATACTTTTAATGTTTTAATTCTGACTTTGGTATTTGTATAATTAGATTCAGAATTGCCGATTCAAATCTTGAAGATATTTGATACCTGCTTCATTAAAACCCCAGCTACAAATAAAAGCAAAAAAACTAATAACTAAAGCCGCTCCAAAACCAGAAATTGCATCCCCCAATGTCCATCCAACAATTGCCCAGAATAAAGATAAGGAAAAAAGTAAGACAATTTGGTAAGTTTCTCCAAAGCCCCCATATGCAATAACAAGCAGGTAAATAAGGGCAAATCCTCCAGCAATCCATGACTCTAGAAGGCCGCCAAATAATATAGAAATTAGCAATATTTGCCCTAATAAATAACCTGAAGCTTCTTCGTTAAATTTAGCTTGGGTATTTCCCGCACGCACATCCTCCATTCTGTTGGAATTGTAATGTGCATTTATTTCAGCTGAATTATTTATCTTTATTTCATCGGAGATAATTTTATTTTTTATGTTTTCTTCAGAACTTTTTTTAGCTGAACTTTTACTGAGGCTCTGAGTTCCACAACTTGGACAAAATTTCGCTCTTTCTGGAAGATTAGCTCCGCATTCCATACAAAATAAACTTTCATTTTTTTCTGTGGATTCTTCTAAATTTTTAAAATCCTTATTGGTTATTTTTAAGATTTTTGAGTCTTCGCTATCTATCTCTGCGATATTTGTATCTTGATTGTTTTCTTTAATTTTTTCTTGAATTAGTTTCTCGGTTTCATTAGATTTCTTCAGGGGAGATAACCCATATTTTTTGTAAACCTCATCTACACTTTTTGGAAAACTGTCCTCTTCCACTCTAATCTATAAATCAAAGTATTATAAAAAAGTATTATTTCCTAAAATTTGTAGACAGCCTCACCTACAATACAAGGGGGTGCCCCCTCTACATCAAACGGGGGGTTACTTTTTCTTGAATTCTTTTATTTTCTATTTTTTCTATCGTATTCATCTAAATCTTGTTCAGATTCAGGTAACGAATTAACGATAAGACCTAATGATATTAACAAAAGTACAACCATTATTAAAACAGACTCAAAATTTCCTTCATCGGGATTACTGCCATACAAGAAGATATAATATCCTGCAATAATGGAAGCAATTATCCAAAGTCCTCTAGCTTCACTGCCTCTATTTTCCATATGCATTACAATATTTAGGAATATATATACCTTTTATTTTCGCTATCCTACGCGCCCGCCCGAGGAATTATGGTGTCTATTGGTACACAATGACTACTTCAGAAGGTGAATATGTTCTATGTAAAAGTCATTCAAAGAGTCGGTCAATTTACCATATTCTAATTTTCGATATTCTATTCCTGGACTAGTAGCCATTGAATACCAATCATCAGGGTCCTCGTCATTTATCCAAATTGGCATTTCTTCATCCATGTGTCTTTGAATGCATGTAACCATATTCAATACAATCGAATACTTATTAACATCCGCATGGTCTTTTTGCTTTCTCTTTGTCTCTTCTATATCTAATTTTTCAATACGCCTTTTCATGATTTGTTTAAGTCTAATTTTCTTTTGGTCTACTTTGAATTGTTCCCACTTATCTCTCTTTCGATTTGCTAGCTTAATCATTTTGCAAGTATAATCCCAATCTTCTACAAATGTAAGATTCAATCTTTCTATAACTATTTCAGTAAAAGTTTTACCTTCCTTCTTAGCTTTGTTAGAAATTAATTCTAATAAATCTTGAGGGAATCGAATATTCTTTGGAATTGCTGGTAAAACTTTATCGGCCAAAAAAAACCACCTCAGAAAAAGTGTGTGTGTGTAGTGCAGTGTGTACTACACTACTATTTACTGTACCATTTTTTTTATTTTGATAATTTAAATTATATTCTATGCCTTTAGGTATATATATACCATATTCTTTTTTCTCGTCGACAAACATCTAGTTTTAGACATTGGCGAGCTCCTTAAAGCCCTGTGGGTTGAACTACGCTAACTACAGATAAGTAACAATACGTATTACAGCCCATGAAGCAAGTCGTTTTTGCAATAGCTCTGCTAGCGATGGCTTCCCTTACGGGCTGCCTGAATACGGATGATACATCCGTTGATGAAAATACAGATACAACCTCTGATACAACTCAGGATGATGGATTGATAGAACCTGTCGGAGTTACGGGCTACACACCTCCTGACAAGGCCAATATTACTGTAAATTCAGAGAGCTCAGATTGGGTTGCTAAAGATGGAAATAGAATTACAACCTCATGTATTCCTGTATACACACATTATGGCAATAATATTGCAATTTATGATTCCAATGATAGAATTATTTATCTTGCAAATGACAAAAATGATTATGGGGCTTCTGAATGTGAATATAATTCAATAATTATCGATGTGACACTCGGTCCTGAGCCTGTAAAAGTTGCATTAACTATAGGATATATTTATCCAGGTGATGAGCGTCTCCCATTGACTAACCATTTTTCCTGGGTTGTCACTTTCTAAGCTCTCTTAGCCCAGTATTCATCCGCCTTTTTCTGAGACCATGTCATAGCTTTCTCGATACCATTGATGTGAGTATACTTCGACTTGTTCTTCAGTGCTACTGAGGCCCATTCAGGCCTTTTCGTAATATTTCGTAGATGGTCTTCTCTTCTGGCTGGCAGCCCGAGAGACCGACGATATCTTCGAATTGTAGTAGTGGAAACATTGAAGGCCTTAGCCATCTTTGGTATTGTGACGCCATCTTCCCACATTTTGATGAGTTTAGGATGATGTGCTGGAGTAATTTTCAAAGGAGAACCAAACCTTACTCCTCTCTTCTTTGCTGCAGCGATTCCTTCCTTTGTTCTCCTCGAGATAAGGTTACGTTCGAACTGTGCAGCTGCACCCAATATATGGAACGTAAACTGGGTTTCTGGGCTGTTGTTCAACACCATGTTGGCATTGATGAAATGAATGTCTATTCCAAGACTCATCAATTCGTTACAATTGTTAATTAAATCAACTAAAGACCTTCCTAATCTATCCAAATCCCAAAGAATGAGGACTTGGAATCTTCTACCTCTGGCAGCCTTCATCATATTTTGAAAACCTACTCTTTGGTCGTTCTTGCCTGAAGCCATATCATCGAAACTACCATATAATTTCCAATTATTATTACGTTCAATGTATTGATTCAGACCATCTTCTTGTCGCTGAAAGTCTTGCAGCGAGGTTGAAACTCGGATGTACTTAGCTACATTTTGTGTGTAGATAGGTCGCCGTCGGGTGGTATCCTGGTACTGCGCGGGCGTGGGGAGAACGTGGGAGCTTGCAATGCAATCCCTCGACGATTTAACTCTCGCCCTCGGCGCCATGATACTGTTCGACGACGTGCTGTTTTGTTGAAACTACCTTTTTAGATTTTATGTCTTCTTTTCTCATACGTATATAATTCCTGACATGTACTATCAACATTATGATATTTAGAGGAAGAAGACCCCACATCTCCTGTGAAAAAGTGAGAATCCACCATATCATTTGATTGAAAATCCCCACAATGGGTGCATTTCTTGATCTGTTACCGTAAATCCATACTGTGGCTATAGCTGCGAAAGATGCTGCAAGTTCTATGAAAAAACCGTTATCAAATTCCATTATCTAATAAACCATCCTTGAATCAAAATAATACTTAAATTCTAAAATGTTATTGAATGGATCTGAAAGAAATATTGTTAAATGTTTTTCAGGCATATTCTCAAATCTTACACCTATTTTAGATTCCGAAGAATTTTTATCTTTATGAACCTCATCTTGCCAATCAAATTCTGTAACTGGATTTAACAAATCAATATTGCGCTCTTTGGTTAATTTAACAAAAGAATAAAAATTCTTTTTATCTCCAAAAGTTATTCCAAAATGTCTAGGATAGGGATTTTTATTAACGGAAATTCCTGATGGATTAAGATGGCAGACTAATTGGTCACCAAAAAAATCAAAGGTTACTCTGTCAGGATATCTGCGTGCTAACTTAAGGCCCAACTTTTCATTATAAAATTTTACAGCTTCATCTAAATCAGTACAAGGTATGGCAAGATGGAAGACATTAGAAGAATCTCTCATTATTTTTCAACACCTATATTGTGAATCCCACATTCTCCACCTTCTAATGGAGTATTCTGCCAGCGGCCACTCCGCTCTAAATCTCCACCTGGGGCCATACAAGGGCTGCACCCTAATGATCGATAACCTTGTGCATAAAGTGGATTAACAGGAACATGATGAGTAGCTGTATACTTCCAAATATCTAATTCAGTCCAATCAAAAATTGGGTTCAATTTTTTTATTCCATATTGTTCTTCAACCTTTGAATGCTTATCAAAGCGATCTTCACTCTCTGTTCCCCTTAAACCACTAATCCAAGCATAGGGTTTCAACTCCTTCAAAGCTTTGCGAAGAGGGTCAACTTTGTTTATTCGACAACATTCTTTAGGATCTGTCAAATAAAGTTTATCTGGTGCCGGTTTCTCACTACGAAATACTTGGAACTTCTGCCAACTCAAATCCCATTCTTTGATAACACGTTGACGGAAAACTATCGTATCAACTGGTTTATTGGGTGTTGTAACCATAAAGCTCTTGATGTCTGGATCAATACGAAGGCACAGGTGTAAAACAACCATACTATCTTTTCCAAAACTATTAGCTACTACCACATTTTTGTGTTTAGATAAAAAGTCATCAAGAAAGGATAGTGCTTCTTGTTCTTTGGCGTGCGTTTCCTTAAAGGAATTAGGCAAAGAACAAGGCTTCGAGCTCATGCTTTCTCCAATAATTTCTTTTCAAGATCAATCGCCTTTGGAAAAAGAATATTATTCTCTAAGTGAATATGCATATGAAGATCTTCTTCAAATGATTCTAGATTTGTATAAGCTGCTCTGAATGTATTACAAGCATCTGCTGGCAAATTATAATCTTCACTTAAAATTCTTAATTTTTTAAGAATATCTCCTACTGTATCATGCTCTAAAAGCATCACAGAAATAGGGCCTTCTGCAAAAGGACCTAAACAACGACTCTCTTGAACCATACTAGTAAAGTATGGAAACAATATCCTTTCTTCTTTCAACATGTGCTGTTCAAGTTCAAGTTTTAAGTCACCAAATAAGCTTGCAATTTGAACGGTATTTGGATAGTTTTTGCCATGTACCTTTGCTACTTTATCTGTAAATTTAGCAATGACTGGTGCTATATCCCTGATATATTGATGATGATGAACACAAATATATTGAATCAATCTATCTAAACTCATTTCATTAAATAAATTATCTTGTTTATCTCCATTATTCATCAACGACTGAATATCAACCAGTACTTCTTGAATATCTAATCCCTTATCCAAACAAGCTGACTCAAGTGTCACATCCCCACTGCAACAAAAATCTAATCCAAATTTATTGAAAACTGTTGCTGTTCGTCCGTCCATAGTCACTATTTCTCCTATTGTTTTACTTTTCATAATTATTTACTTCTATTTGATTCGTCTAAGTCATTTAGGATTACGGGCTCAACTATAATTGTTCCAGTACGGGCGTTCCCTATTTCACCGCAGAAAATAGAACAGTCTACTATTACGGTATTGCCTCCTGCAATTTCAACTTTACATAATCCAGTACTGCTATATGGAAATTCACCTACTTTCTCTGCGAAGAAATCAATAACATATTCTTCTTCAACTGGTATATTTGTAGAAATCCCAAATTCGGGCAATGTGAATGTCTTAGGAATAAAATGATCTGAATCTTTAGATGAATTAAAAATCATGCGCACATGAGTTCCTTCTTCGACAGTGATTTTAGAATCATCATAATTAAGATCCATTATAACCTCAGTCCATACTCCTTGCCATCCTTCGGGAATACACTGATTCCCTTCAAGAATGGTCCCTTGACCACAAGAAGGGGCATCAGTGTACAACCATACGGCTATTGGCATAGTGATAACTATTGCTAGCAAAAAATGAGTTCTCACACTATTTTTGCTTGAAGGGTATGCCAAATAACTCATTTTTGTTTTAATGGCCCCTATGCACCATCCTCATCATATATCTCATCATTCCCTTCACCTGTAACTTCGATAATTCCAACTGAACCTTTCTGGAATGTTCTCGTTAGGGCATGATCAACCAAGACATAGTTGGCTGGAACATCAAAAATTACATCTACAACAGTAGAACCTCCTGGAGGAACTAATACTGTTTGGATACTTTCTAAAGGTGGATTTTCAAAACCTCCAAGATTATACACCCTATCAAATATTTCACCAATTAAGTGAAATGAAGATATAGTGTTAGGGCCACCTACACCGAAGTAAATTCGAACAGTGTCGCCTACTTCAGCCTTGATTGTATTATCTCCAGTGAAGGTTGCGAATTTTCCATTGAAAACTACATATGTTGGATTTTCATCAAACAGTGCATCGTCATCGAATTCTTGATGACCTGCAGTACCTGGCTTCCATTTTGTGTAAATATCTCCTTGCATAAGATAGATTTCTTTATCTACAGAAGGCAATGGAGTCTCAGGTTCAATGAGAATCATTCCATACATTCCTTTACTAATATGCGTTGGAATACTTGGAGATGCACAATGATATACAAAAAGTCCTGAATGCAGAGCTTTGAATGAAAAAGTTTTAGTTGTACCTGGAGCTGTTTCTGTAGCTGCAGCCCCCCCTCCTTGAGCTGTTACTGCATGGAAATCAACATTGTGGTGCATCATACTGTCTGCACTATTACTGAAATTCACAACTACAGTGTCCCCAACACGAGCTCTGAACATTGGTCCAGGGACTGTCCCATTGTATGTCCAATATGTGAAAGTAGTACCATCTTCTATTTCGGCCACTAATTCTACAGCTTCCATATATATATGAACTTCAGCAGCTTCAGTTCGTCCAGTAGGTTCTGGAATTTCAAGTGGATCTTTAGCAATATTATCTGTATCTACTGCTAAAGCTTCTCCGATAGTTTCAATTTGACCTATTGGATCAACTTTATTTTCTCCACTACCAACAATAAAACTTCCTTCCATTCCTCCTGAACGGTGACCTGGTACACTACAATAATAGACAAAAGTTCCTTCTGTATCTGCTGTAAAAGTTACTGCAGATTCACTATTTTCTTCATACAGTTGTTCTGTAGCCACACTAAATTCATCAATTGTAATATCATGAAGATTATTCTCACCCATAACCAATTTTATTGATACTTGGGCCCCTAATGGCACACTTATATCTGGATTTACAATACCTTCAATATCTCCACCTTGTCCAATAAAGGACATCTCCTTTCCTATTAGTGTAAACGAAACTGTATCTGAATTATCATTATCTGAAATTGCGATACAATTCCCATCAACTAGTTCTGTTCCTTCACCACAAGATATTTGATCGCCACCAAGACATCCTGCAAAGGCTGTAAATGCTACCAGAAGTGCTGTGAGCACAACTGATTTTCTCATGCTTACTTTGTCGTTTGTTTTATTCATGTTTTACAACAATGTATTGTTATACAATACATCGCATTAATACGATATTAAGGATAGTATATATAATTTACTAATTATATCACTTAAAAAAATGAAAATTAAACAATAGATTATAGACGTTATTTTACTATTTGAAGAAACGATTCAGGATACTTAATTGTAGCTATACTATATACAAAAATTATGCCGCCGGAAATAACCATTAAACCACCAAAAGAAGAAATGTTATAATAAATCCCTTCTGTTTCATTACTTCTTGCTAAAAAAACGCCCACTATCATTATAATTACACCTAAAATATGTAGTATTAAGTGTATAAATGGAAGGCTCTTATTAACTAAACGACCACCTAAAAATGCAGGAATCAACTGATAACCTACGCCGTAAATCATTGACAACATAAAACCAACCAACAGCATATGAACATGTGGCCAAATCAATTTGTATGTTGAAATCCCCTTAGACAGTTGATCTAGCATTACGATACCTAATAACAAACCACCAATTAAAAAAAATAATGAAGCCATAATGAATTGACGAATTGGAGATTTTATAGACATGTTTTTTTTACTTCCGCTCATTTTAAATTATACCTATAGAATACATCGCATAGATACATTATGATGTATAGATAGCTATATATAGATTTGTTCTAATGGAAGAGGGTGAACAACTTTCAGCTGTATTCTACGTCCTCTGGATTGTTCCCTGTTTCGAGTCCAATAAAGAGGCAAATTCTAAAATTTTTATCTGAAGGTGAAAAGACTCAAAAAGAAGTCATGGAACTAGTAAAACGTTCACAATCAACGACTGCAAGACATATGCTAGAATTGAGAGCTACCAAATTAATAAAATCCGCCATTGATGAAGCTGATAGCCGTAGGAAAATATACACTATTTCAAGTGAATTAGTTGCTGAAGGTGGAGATCCTGTAAATGAATTAATTGGACATCTTGAACGTTCTACGGCAAAAGGATTGAAAAAAGATGGAAATCTTAAAGACAATATCAATAAGTCACTAAGATTTGTAGTTGAATCTTGGGGACTATCTCTTGATTCTATGTTGAGAGAGACAGGACATTCTATCGGTTTACAAGTCGCTAAGAAATTAGGACCGACTAATGGAGATTTAAAAGAAATAATTAAGGAGTTAACCATTTTCTGGAAGGATAATGATATGGGAATGGTAAAAATACAAAAAGAAAAACCTCTTGTTTTAAGAATTGAAAGTAATTATGATTGTACTGGTGTGCCTGACGTAGGAAGGCCATTATGTGCTCTAGATGAAGGAATTATGGAAACGGTATTCAAAGAAAGAACAACAAATAATTGGAAAGTAAGAGAATTTGTTTGTCATGGAACTGGACACAATCACTGTTTATTCAATTTTAAAAAAATATAATAAATCAAAGATGGCACTATTATCCTATACTACCTATAAGCTAATTCACATCGTCGGAGTGTTTCTACTTTTTGGAGTTTATGCTGCTTTGGGCCTTTGGGCTATGAACGAGCACCCTTCCAAAGAAAACAAATATGAGAAACTCGGGTTTGCAGCGCACGGAATAGGTTCTATTCTTATTATTTTAGGAGGTTTTGGAATGTTAGCTTCTATTTACCCTGATAACTCGATAATGAGTGTTGGTTGGGTTCATATCAAACTCACTCTGTGGTTAATTTTAGGTGGAGGATTAACTGCTTTAAGGAAAAAACCAGAATATGCTCAACAGATATTAATTATCTCTTTTTTGATAACTATTCTCGCTGCAGCTATTGGAATCAACCATTATTCTTGGTTTGGTGAATAAAAAAATTAACCTTAATCCTTACTGACTGAGGAAATATCAGCTACGTCTTCTAACGTTAACTTGTATTGTTCTTGAAGCGGTCCATAGCAATCCAAACAGTATTTGTTCCCCTTTTTTAATTCTGGTACTTCTTCACTATTTTCTTGTATTTCTATTTCGAAAGCTTTAGCATTGCAAACCATACACATCTCTTCTGACATAAATTCTATTGGAATCTCTATTTGATAAAACTTTGGTATTGTTCTTATCTGCGAAAAAAAGATACTACTTTAAATTCGGATAAAAAAATAGAGTAAATTACATTAAGTTCATTTCATATGAAAAAAACATGTGCAGAAAAGTAACATGTCGAAAATGTGAAAAAGCGACCTGGACGGGATGTGGTCTGCATGTCAAAACTGTTCTCAAAGGAATACCTGAGAATCAGCTGTGTTATTGTGAAAAACCCGACATTGGAGGTTTCTTCACTCGGCTCTTTGGAAGAACTTAATCATTTGAAGATTTATCTACGGAACCATACACTGTTACTCCAATAATGGAACCTAAAATCAAGATCATACCTATTGACTGTTGAAAAGAAGGCGATTCTGACAATAAAATAATCCCCCAAACTATAGTTAAAACAGGCTGTAATAAAATTGCAAATGAAGTATATGCAGCTGGCAATCTAGGTAAAGAATAAGCTATAGCTAACCAACCCACTACTTGACTAAGGAAGGCAAGTAAAAGTAACCAACCATGGATTGGCCAAACTGGTTGAAAAACAATAGGCTCAATGTGTATTGTTTGTAATGGTAAAAAACTAAGAAGTAAAAGTCCAAATGCACAACCAAATGTAGAATCAAATTGTAAATTTGTTGCTGGTGCGAGATCTTTATTCGCAAATCTGAAAATTATCAAAAAACCAGAATAAAAAATCGCAGTAAAAATTCCTGCAATTACTCCTCTAACAGGATAAGAACCATAGGGATTTTCATCCCAAATTCCAGATACAAGAACTAAACCAAACATTACTATAGGTAATGAAATAAGAATTGAGAAATTTGGTTTTTCACCGAGTAACCACCAACTCATCAGAGTTACAATAATTACTTGGGAATTGCCAATTAATGTACCAATCCCTGTCCCTATCCAATCAACTGCACTATGATAAGATACAAAGTCAAGAGCAAAAATAATTCCTGCAGTAACTGCAATTAATCTTGTATTTACCGAACGTGTATCTAATGAGCCTCGAAACCAAATTAAAAAACCAAGAAATGGAAGTGCATAGAACATTCGGAAAAATGCGCCAGTTAAAGGATTAGCCTCTGAAAGAATATATAAGATTGGAGCAAAGGAAATAGTGATACCTCCTGCAATGGCAATAGCCATTGATTTCTTTACTTCATTAGAATCCATTATTATCTCTAAAACGATAATGGATTTGATAAAACTATGGTGCTTTTAGTAAAATATAACCGATTATCAAAGTGATCACAGTTAGAATTTTAAATATCCAAGAAAAAAAAATTGGACGTGTCTCTTCTTTGAGTAAGTCTTCAAGCATTAAACAAAATTAGTAATCTTATTTGATAAAACTTTGGTGCTCCCGCCGGGATTTGAACCCGGGTATTCGGCTCGAAAGGCCGAGATGATGGGCCGGACTACACCACGGGAGCTCTAGTATCCAGCTTAAAGGGCTAGGATTTAATATTATTGCAAATAAAAATTAAACGTCGAAAGATTCTAATTTGGCTCTTAATTTTTCCACTTGCCTCTGAAAATTGCGCCTTTGAATCTCTAATTCCCCTTGGTATCTAGTTTGGGAAGCTTCTAAAGCTTGATAGTTTTCAGTCTTCATCCTATTCAGCTTTAACTCATAATCTTCTCTTTCCTTAATTATTTGAGACTCTAATTCATCTATCTTTTTCTTAAGAGTAGCTACATCATCCATTAATTTATGAAAATATATAGCTCTTTAAATTATTAGCCACAAAACTATCTTAACTCGCCCGGTATAGAATCAAATAATGTGGAAGGGCTCAAAAGATAGAAATCAAACTTTTCGAGTTAGTTATGGCAGTTCCCAAGGGTGGGGAGAACCTGTTCAGATTAATCGAAGACCTGATACAAAAATGTCTTTTTCAAAATATGAAAAAGAACAACTTACTGAATCTATCGGGATATTAACAATTGCATTTACTCTTGCACTAAGTGAGGGATTATCTGCCTTAATGAACGAACCTGACATTCTAATTAGAACTCTTCCTTTAGCTTTTGGAGCAGTTATGACTGGATTTTTACTTCATGAATTGGCTCACAAATGGATGGCACAGCAATATGGATGTTGGGCCGAATATAGAGGAAACCGTAATGGATTGTACTTTGCATTATTAATGTCTAGTTTTGGTTTCTTACTCGCAGCACCAGGGGCAGTAATGGTTTCTGGGAGAATAACAGAGAGACAAAATGGAATTATAGCTGCTGTTGGACCTATTACAAATATAATTATAGCTTTAGTAGCTTTTCCGATTTACCTACTAACTGCAGGATTAGAACAACCTATTGCATTAATTGGTGAATTAGCTAGATTTATTGTTGTGATCAATCTGATTCTGGGAGGATTCAATATGATACCAGTACAGCCTTTAGATGGATCAAAAGTTATTGTTTGGAGTAAAACTGCCTACTTTGGAATATTAATTGCCATATTTGCTCTCGCAATGGCATACTGGAATGTACCTTTGATATCATGAATTACACATGGGTCCTATATGATGCAACATGTCCTTTTTGTATCTCAGGAATTAATATATTCAAAGCTAGTTTAGATAAAAATAATTGTAAAGTTCAGCCATTACAAAATAAACACATATTAAAAATATTAAATGTTGATAACGATGATTTTCCAGAAATGAAAGTTATAGGGGATGATCGGAAATTGTACGGTGGAGCTAGAGCTATCGTTTATCTTTCTGAAAAAATTTGGTGGGCAAAGCCTCTTTGGGCACTTTCACACATACCATTAACTTTGAATATTATGGATTATGTCTATAAATTAATAGCAAACACATGGCATTGCCACGGAACGTGTGAAATCTAATGAAATATGGACCAATCTTAGCTGTAATATTCGCATTCTTTCTTATTGCGATATATCCTCATTACAGTGAAGATGAAACTCCAATCTTTATCCTTGCAGACGATGACGGGGACGGAGTACCTAATGATAAAGATAAATGCCCTGAGGATAATGCTAAAGACTATGACATTAATGAAGATGGATGTACTGATACGGAGATAACGAAAGGTGAAATTGACTATATAGGTAGAATTGCTAAAATGAATCTCGGGCAATATCTACTTTTTGCTATTGCATCATTATTGGGAACTGCTTTTTACTTAGAAAGAGAAAAAATAAAGAGTATAATTAATGATGAAGATGATTTTCTAAAAAATTTCAATAAATCAGAAAAGGATAAGAAAAGTGATAACCCAGACTATACTGAGCTCGGGAAAAATAAAGAATATACTGATTCTAATAGCTCATTTTTTGATAGATTTAGCTTTTCTTTAAGTGAATTTAATACTGAAGCTGATCGCGGAATCCAGATTATGGCTGTGGTATGCTTGTTCTGTTTCTTAATAGCTCCAGGTCAAGTTTGGTTTCAAGTGGAAGGAATGGGATCCCCGGGTACCGAGCTCGAATTCGCCCTATAGTGAGTCGTATTACAATTCACTGGCCGTCGTTTTACAACG
>ENA-OWMI01000004-OWMI01000004.1-marine-metagenome-genome-assembly--contig:-NODE-4-length-33891-cov-311.686165_pt1 | contig 33891 bp, 40 predicted proteins | sample MGYA00248936_ERZ651129 | MGnify/ENA primary metagenome ERZ651129 (study PRJEB26858, sample SAMN05422230) | marine metagenome | place: Canada:British Columbia, Canada | study: EMG produced TPA metagenomics... | reverse complement strand
TTACGCCAAGCTATTTAGGTGAGACTATAGAATACTCAAGCTTGCATGCCTGCAGGTCGACTCTAGAGGATCCCACGCACAGGCTTACTCAGCAAACAACTGTCTAAACGCTTTCCAGATTCACAACTGATTTGCCTAGACTTTGCCCAAGCTTCTTTAAAACATAATCCATCAAACCATAAAATTTGCGCCAACGCCAATCATTTGCCATTGGCTGACAACAGTGTTGACATGGTTATTTCTAGTTTAATGATGCAGTGGTGTCCTGATCTCAAACAACTGTTCTCAGAGATCCATAGAGTGCTCAAAAATGACGGACTTATCTTATTCTCTACCTTTGGTCCAGACACACTCAAAGAGCTGAAAAAGAGCTGGTCAGTAGTCGATAACGAAGCCCATGTTAATACTTTCACCGACATGCACGATATTGGCGATCAAATGCTCGGTGCTGGCTTTGTATCACCTGTTATGGAAATGGAAAAACTCACCCTAACCTATCAAACAGTTACGGATTTACTTAGAGATCTAAAAGCCATCGGCGCACAAACGGTATCTGCTCGCTCAAAGTCATTAATGGGTAAAGATAAGTTTCAACTGATGATTAAGATGTATGAGTCTTATCGTGCTGACGAAAAACTCCCTGCTACCTATGAAGTAATTTATGGACATGCTTGGAAAAAGCAAGGAAAGCTAGGAATTATCAAAATCACTAATCAATAAAAAAGGTTGCAATTACAACCTTTTTTATTGATTTACATATAGATTTTATTTAATAGTAATCACCATACTTGGCTCTCCAGGCATTAAGTTACAATCTCCATCAACATCACCACCTTGAGCCTCGACACTGCCGACGCCAGTTGCCGTTGCAAAAGAGATATCAATCAAAGGTGTTTGCCCATAATAAGTATATGGAGTGGTCAACTCTTTTGTAAACAGCATATCATCGCCAGATAGACTAATTTCAGAATTATATGTAACAGTGGCTGTACTCGTTCCACCAGAATATCTCAACGTAACTGCTCCAGAACCGGTATTAGGCAATTCTAAAGCTGAAGCTGTTGCACTAGAGGCTGCTGTACTTGCTGATGTTGTATTTAACCCAGCCGCAAAAGCAGTTTTTGTTCCAGCACTGCCATCAGTATAGCAATACTGCCCAGATGAAGCGCTTAAAGCATAACCTTTAATAGTAAATGTCCTATCAATAGTTGTTCTCATGTGAGAATAAGTTACCCCCATGGGAGGCATGGTCATGGTTGATGCGTAACTACCAACCGAAGCACCCACAGCAGCACTGGCGATATCCATATCAGATGTCTTGGTTACCAACGTATGTGCCATTGTACAGGCTGAACTCGTACATAGCTCTACCTGTTTAACAGTAACAGTATATTGTGTTGCAGGTCCTGTACGCACATCGCCATTAGTGGAAAAAACTATAGATGACAATAAGCTGCCAATTACCAATACGCCTAATTTATTTATTCTATTATTTAACATTAATCAGTCCTCGACATTGTAATACCGCCAAATTCAACAACAATCTTATTGCTACGTTCGACCTTGGTTAACATTTTATTTTTCATATTTTCACCATCTTGATAAGCCACAGTTGCAATCGCAGAATCAGACAATGATGCATGATCACTATTTGCACCAAATGAGTGGGTTAATTTAGCGTAAGTTTCACGAACCATATAGTTGTCATCTTGCTTGCCAATTTCTAACTTCGTGTCAGAAGTTAGAAACGCTTCAATACCGAAGTAATCACCATCAACATCATCTTGATTGGTTCGATCCCAGTGATATTTTTTAGCGACTAAATTAGCCCATGGTAAATACGGAAGCTGGCCTTTAAACACTGCATCATAACCATCCAGTGCTTCTTCATCGGTACCATCAACACTATGCTTGTCACTAATAGCCCAGTATTTGTTTACACTTAATTCGGCATTTGAGCGTTTATATTCACCACCTAGACTCATACGCTTATGTTTAGCACTAAACTCATAATCATAAAATGAGTTAATACCAACAATAGCTTTTTCACCATCGATTAACCAACGATTTCCCAAGCCAAGGTTAAGCGTTGTACGTCTATCACCATTCTGATCATAAGAGCCAAGCGAACCTTGCCAAAACAATCTAGCCCCATTTTCACTCAGTGGTGCTAATGGTTGTGTTGTAATAATAGAATAACTAGCCTCATCACCCTTAACCTTTCTAACTGAGATTTCTGTATTGCCTTCGCCAAATTGATTAGCAAAATCATTCAAAGATGAATTTACAACAGATTCAACTACATCGTTAGCTTTATTTTTAACCGCGTCTAAAACTTCTGATACGCCCTTACCGCCAGCAGTAGCGTTTAATGATAGACCTAATGCCATTGTTATTGCAGCACTAAGCGCTGTGGTTTTTATATTTTTATTCATACTCCCCCGAATGAATTTGTGATTTAACTTAGGATTATAATCATAAAAAATTTCGTTGGGGGGGGATTCTTTTAACTAAAATCAATAAAAAAATATTGGGAATTATCAAAATAGCATAAAATTGAGGGGCCTGACTTCCTCATAAATAGCATTAAATGCTTGTTTTTTAATGAAAAAATTCCGAATTTATCTAATTAAATGATGATTACAGGGCTTGCCTATAATGCTTATAAAAAATTTCTGAAATTTCTTAAATAGCTATTTAGTCGTACTAATATCTGCCTTTTTGACTCTAATTTTATTGCCATCAATATGCTTTCCGTTGAGTGCTTGCACGGCTGCTTTTGCGTTGCCAACTTTTGCAATCTCAACAAAGCCAAAACCTTTAGATTCGCCGGTTGCTTTGTCTAATATTAGAGTGCAGGATTGCACTTCGCCATAAACTTTGAATAATTCTTCAAGTTCATTTTCTGACAGTGTGCGAGGGAGATTTCTGATTAAAATTTTCATTTTCTAACGTGCGTTTTTTAACTAGGGCTAAGCATGGAGTGCGTACCCTAGAATAAAGAAAGTGCGAGTTTCATCCAAAAATCTGGGAATAAGCCAATCACCAAGATTAATATCGCATTAATGGATAAGATTAACTTCATGTCCATCGGTGCAGAAACAACGATCTCTTTCTCTGAATCCTCAAAATACATTGACTTGATGATTTGCAAATAGTAATAAGCACTAATCACTGCAAACACAACAGCAATAATGGCAATGGTAACGAAGCCAGCTGATACCAATTGTTGTAAGATAAAGAATTTAGAATAAAATCCAAGCATTGGTGGCACGCCTGCCATTGACAGCATAACAATTAACATCATTAATGCAAACCAAGGTGAATACTTACTCAGACCTTTGTAATCTGAAATTTGATCCGCCTCAAAACCTTTTTTGTTCAAAAGTATGATTATGCCAAACGCTGCCAAGCTCATGAACACGTAAACCAGCACGTAAAAAGTAGCCGCGCCATAACCCGTCACTACGCCAGTAACAAAACCAAGCATGATAAAGCCAACATGAGAAATAGTTGAATACGCCAACATACGTTTGATGTTGGTTTGCATAAGTGCTACGACTGAACCAAGTGCAATAGATAAGAGTGCCAGTGCCATAAATAAATCTGACCAATAAGGATGCATAGCGCCCAATCCATCAATCAAGATGCGTACCAGCATTGCCACGGCCGCAATTTTAGGCACGGTAGACAAGAACATAGTTACTGAGGTTGGCGAGCCTTGATACACGTCTGGTACCCACATGTGGAATGGTACAGCGCCGAGTTTGAAGGCAATACCAATCACTAAGAATACTAAGCCAAAGTTAATGATTAACGTTTCTCTTGAACCCAAATTAGCATCCGATGCAAATGCAGCAATGTCGCTAATGTTAAGACTGCCACTAATGCCATAAATCATACTCATACCGTAAAGTAATAAACCCGAAGCAATAGCGCCCAGTACAAAGTATTTAAGTGCCGCTTCAATTGCGCCCGATCTTTCACGCGCAATGGCGATCAGTGTATAAAGTGACAATGAAAGAATTTCTAAACCAAGATAAAGCGTTAGCAAACTATAGCCAGACACCATCACCATCATGCCCAATACTGAGAGCAAAACAAGAACAAAATATTCGCCCCTGAAAAGCGAATGCTGAGTTAAATAATGACGCGAATACACCATCGCTACCATGGTAGCACCCATCATAAATACTTTGAACACCGATGCCATATTATCGAGCACAAATGAATTGCCCAAGATGATTGCTTCTGGGTGTCCGATTAAATTAAACGACAGAACTCCGGTTATTAGCAAGCTTGCTTGCGTTAAGTAATAAGTAACTTGCTTAAACCCTTTGGTTAAGAAAAGATCTAATAGTAATACCACTACAATTGCACTTAATAAAAAGATTTCTGGCAAAGCTACCAGTAACGATGAAGTGTCAAATGCAAATGTATTGTTCATAATATAAGTACTTAAAGTTTAGACGTTAACGCTTGGTTGAGTAAATGATCAATCGATGCGTGCATGACTTCAATAATTGGTTGTGGATACAAACCTACGATCAAAACAGCCAAAGCTAATATTGCCAGAATGAAGAATTCACGGCCATTGATGTCTTTTAAGGTTTTTACGGCATCGTTGGTAATCGGACCCCAAAACACACGTTTAACCATCCATAAGGTATAAGCCGCGCCAACAATGAGCGTAGTTGCTGCTAACACTGCATACCAAATATTAGCTTGAACAGCGCCCAAGATTACCATAAACTCGCCAACAAACCCAGAAGTACCTGGCAAGCCAGCATTGGCCATGGCAAACAGCACGGCAAAGCCAGTGAACTTTGGCATGGAATTAATCACACCGCCGTAAGTTGAAATCTCTCTTGAATGCAATCGATCGTATAACACGCCCACCACCAAAAACATGGCAGCCGAGATAAAACCGTGTGAAATCATTTGCACCATCGCACCTTCAAGACCTAATAATGCACCATCAATACTGCCACCGTTTAATGACACAAGATTCCCGTCTGCACCCATTTTTAAAATAGAAAACAAAGCAAACACGCCTAAGGTGACAAAGCCCATGTGTGAAATTGACGAATAAGCAATGAGTTTTTTCATATCTCGCTGTACTAATGCTACAAAACCAATATAAACAATCGCAATCAATGACAGGGCAATCACTACGTCTGAGAATTGTAACGATGCATCAGGCGTAATCGGCAATGAAAAACGGAAGAAGCCATAACCACCCATTTTTAACATAATAGCCGCCAGTATCACCGAGCCACCCGTTGGTGCTTGTACGTGTGCATCCGGTAGCCAAGTGTGTACTGGGAACATCGGAACTTTAACCGCAAAGGCCACAAAAAATGCCCAGAAAATATAGCTTTGCTCTGCAAGAGTTAGCTCTAAATTGTGCATGTCAAGGATTGAGAATGAACCACCTTTGTTGTACATGTAGATCAGTGATACCAACATCATCACCGAGCCCAAGAACGTGTACAAGAAAAACTTAATAGCAGCATAGACGCGATTATCGCCACCCCAAACACCAATGATGAGTAACATCGGAATGAGTGAGGCCTCCCAAAATGCATAGAACAAGATACCGTCAAGTGCAGAAAATACACCAATGATCAAACCTTCCATCATTAAAAATGCCGCCATGTAATGTGCCGTTCTGCGCTGAATTACTTCCCAACCCGCAATAAGAACCAAGATGGTTGAAAAAGTAGTGAGAATAATCAGTGGCATGGAAATACCGTCAACGCCAATGTGGTAATTAATATCAAATTGAGAAATCCACGAGGTTTTTTCCACAAATTGCATTAGGTGTGTTGATGAATCGAACTCGGTGTAAAGACTGAGCGACATAACAAACACCAGAATCGAAATTGCCACACTGACCCAACGAGCCGTATCGGCACGTTCATTGCCAATTAAGATAACCAATGCGCCGCCTAAAATTGGCAACCAAATTAATAAGCTCAATAGTTCCATAGTTAAAACTCGATTTGTAGTAGTGGGTTATCGCCTGCAAATAGCGCCCAAGTTAAAATTATCAACAAACTGAAAATCATAAAAAATGCATAATGATAAACGTAGCCAGTTTGAATAGGACGAACCACAGAACCAATAAAACCAACCAATCTAGCGCTGCCATTAACTGCCATCTTATCAATCAGACCCATATCTGACACTTTCCATAATAAATTACCTAGTTTTTTCACGCCATTCACAAAAACAATTTCATTGAAGCGATCAAACCCGTAAAGCGAATCAAGCACGTAATAACTACGGTGGCATTTATTCATAACCCAGTCTGCCCATTGCGTTCTGTACAGCGAGAATACCCACGCTGTAACAATACCGCCCACCATCATCCAAAATGGCAAGGTAGATACCGCATGAGAGATCATCGCACCAGCACTGTGGAATTCACTCTTTAACCCAGCCATTGAAACATGGGAAGAAGAAACAGTAATGGCGTTATCAAGCCAACCTGTAAACAACATCGGCTCAATGGTGAAATAACCAATAACGGCTGATGGAATGGCCAATATAATCAACGGAACAGTGATTGATTTAGCTGGCTCGTGTAAATGTTTTGCAGTGTGGTGATCGACACGCGACTCGCCATGAAAAACCAAGAAGAACATTCTTAAAGAATAAAAAGCAGTGATGAACACGCCTGCTACAACGGCGTAATACACCCAGTTAGCATACGGCAATGACGAAAAATGTACAGCTTCGATAATCATGTCTTTTGAGTAGAATCCGGCAAAACCTGGGAAACCAATTAATGCCAATGTACCAATTAATGCTGTGATGTAGGTAATTGGCATTTTTTTGTACAAGCCACCCATCTTGCGAATGTCTTGTTCATGATGCATGGCTACGATTACTGAACCGGCACCTAAGAACAACAATGCCTTGAAGAAAGCGTGTGTCATCAAATGAAAAATTGCAACAGAGTAAGCACTTACGCCTAGTGCAACGGTCATGTAACCGAGCTGTGAAAGCGTGGAATAAGCCACTACTTTTTTAATGTCGTTTTGCACAATACCCAGTAAACCCATGAATAACGCAGTAATTGCACCTACCACCATCACCACGGTTAACGCCACATCGCTAAGTTCAAACATTGGCGACATGCGTGACACCATAAAGATACCGGCAGTTACCATAGTGGCTGCGTGAATCAATGCTGAAATTGGTGTCGGGCCTTCCATAGAACCTGGCAACCAAACATGCAGTGGTACTTGTGCAGATTTGCCCATGGCGCCTACGAATAACAATAAACAAATAACGGTAATTAAATCCAGCCCCCAAAGCTCAACACCTGCCGTTGCACTTAAGCTTGAAAACACTTCCATATAGTCTAATGAGCCACTAAAAGCCAACACCAATCCAATGCCGAGCAAGAAACCAAAATCACCAACGCGATTTACTAAGAAAGCTTTTAAATTAGCCTCGACCGCTGATTCTTTATGATGCCAAAAACCAATCAGTAAGTATGAAACCAAACCCACCGCTTCCCAACCAAAGAATAATTGCATGAAGTTATTTGACATAACCAGCATAAACATCGAGAAGGTAAATAAAGAAATGTAACTAAAAAACTTAGTGTAGCCTGCATCGTCATCCATGTAGCCAATGGTATAAATGTGCACCATGAGTGATACAAACGAAACCACGACCAGCATCACCGAGGTTAGATTGTCAATCAAGAAACCGACGCTGACATTAAGACCGCCAACTTGCATCCAAGTGTATAGGTTTTGATTAAAAATTTCACCCTTTTCTAGCACATGATGATTGAACACATACAATGCCAATACCGTTGAAACCAAGACGCCTAAAATGGTAATGGTGTGCGTTGCTTTGCGACCCAGAATGCCACCAAAAAATCCGGCAATAATAGCGCCTAATAATGGTGAAAGAGCAATTGTTAAATAAATATTTTCCATGACTTAGCCCTTCAAACTGTTAGTAACATCAACATTGATACTGCCTTTATTTCTAAACAATAAAGTTAGAATCGCCAGTCCAATCGCAACCTCTGCAGCGGCCACCGTCAGAATAAAAAATACAAATATCTGCCCAGCTTCATTGCCTAAAAAATGAGAAAACGCAATAAAATTGGTATTAACCGCAACCAAAATTAGCTCAACACACATGAGCAATGTAATGATGTTGGTACGATTAACAAAGATGCCCACTAGACCAATGCAAAAAATAATGGCACTTAAAATTAGATAATCACTCAAACTAACCATTACTTTTTCTCCTTGTTAGGTGAAGCAATTGAAACTAAACGTACTCGGTCTTTAGCTTGGACATTGACCTGCTCTGGAATCGACTGTTTTTTGCGATTAATCTCATTACGATGCACCAAGGTAATGGCTGCAATGATTGCAATCAGCAACAGCACTGCCGCCAACTCAAATGGATAAACGTACGTTGTGTAAAGTTGCATGGCCAACACAGTGATGTTACTGTAGTCCGCTCCATGCCTTACCGGCGCGGCGACAACGTCTAAACCAAACTGAGCACTGCCCAATACTAATACCATCTCAGCAATAATAACGGCGGCCACCATCAGGCCTAACGGTAAATAACCAGCAAACTTTGCACGCAATGTGGATTTATCAATGTTCAACATTTTAATTACAAATAAGAACAACACCATCACCGCGCCCACGTAAACCAAGATCAAAGTAATGGCCAAAAATTCTGCCTCTAATAAGATCCAAATACTGGCTGCAGAAAAGAACGATAAGATTAAAAACAGCACGGCTTTAGCTGCATTACGCGAAAAAATCATGGCCAGTGAACTTGCCACAAACCAAAATGAAAATACATAAAATAATATTTGCTCGAATTCCATAATTTTTTTACCTGTATTTTGAATCTTCCAGCTTGGTTTGATTAATGGTCTTTTCGTTCTTATTACCCACGTCTAGCAATTGCTCTTTGGTGATAACGCTTCCAAATTGTCCTTGTAAATTATCATTTCCATCTCTCGAGCCAACGAATGCATAGTCAAAAATCTGAGTTTCAACAATGGCATCCACCGGACAAGCTTCTTCACAAAAACCGCAAAAGATACATTTAAACAAATCAATGTCGTATTGCGTAGTACGGCGTGTGCCGTCGTCGCGCATTTCAGATTCAATGGTAATGGCATTGGCCGGGCAAACCGCTTCACAAAGCTTACAAGCAATACAACGCTCTTCACCATTTGGATAACGACGCAATGCATGTAAACCTCTAAACCTTGGTGAAATCGGTGTTCTTTCTTCTGGAAATTGAACCGTAATTTTTTTGTTAATTAGCTCTTTAGCGGTAATTTTCATACCACCACGTAATTCACTCAAGCTAAAATCTTTTACTAATTTTTTAATGTTATTAATCATAAATTACACTTCCAATACTAGAACCAAGGCCCTATTTTCAATTGAGTCATTAGCGCGACTACAAAAATCCAAGCAATGGTCCATGGTAAAAACACCTTCCAAGACAAACGCATGATTTGATCGTATCTAAAACGTGGGAATGTTGCACGTATCCACAAATATAAAAACATAAAGAAGCTGGTTTTGGCTAGTAGCCAAATAATGCCCGGCACCCAAGCAAAGGCTGATTCCATAACTGGAATACCTTCAAACGGAGAATGCCAACCACCAAAAAACATAACCACAGCTAACACTGCCATTAGAATCATATTGGCGTATTCTGCCAAGAAAAATACTGCAAAAGTCATGCCCGAATACTCAACGTGCGTACCGCCAACAATTTCAGATTCACCTTCCACCACATCAAAAGGAGCGCGGTTGGTTTCAACCAATGCTGAAATAAAGAAAATAATCATCATTGGGAATAATGGGACCCAATACCAATGCAAAATACTGCCTTTTTGAGCCTCTACAATGGTGTTTAAATTAACACTACCGGCAATCATTACCACGGTCACTAAAGCAAATCCAATGACAATTTCGTAAGAAACTAACAGCGATGCAGAACGTAAAGCGCCTAATAATGGGTACTTAGAGTTTGATGCCCAACCCGCCAAAATAATGCCGTAAACACCGATGGATCCAATGGCCAAAACGTAGAGTAGACTGATGTCTAAATTGGTGACGTAAATTCCTTCATCGAAAGGGATTACTGCCCAAACTGCAATGGCTGGTGCAATGGCTAATATGGGCGCTAAAAGAAATAAATAAATATTGGCTTTGGTAGGAAAAATAATTTCCTTGGTCATGAGTTTAAGTGCATCGGCAATAGGCTGTAACCAGCCTTTAGGGCCAACACGGTTAGGTCCGATACGCAGCTGCATGTAACCAATCACCTTACGCTCAGCATAAGTGAAATAAGCAACCACCAACATCAGTGGCATTACTAATGCAACGGCCTTGATTAGAATAATTAAAACCAAAGCCACAGAACCATCAAACCACGGAATTAACTCATGCACTAATTCAACAAATGACAGCCAAAGATCCATCATGTCTGACCCCCGCCTTGTGTTGAGTGGTTGGCATTAATGAACACGCAATTATTTGCAACCGTATTACTAATCACAACTGGAACACCTAAGTATTTATCATTTTCCGAAATATCTAAAGATTTTGCAGTAGTCTTAGTCATCCAAGCACTGTTAATTTGGCCAATCTTAGTCATCTGTAATGACGTAGAATGTCTTGATAAAACATCAATGGCGTAAGGTGATTTTTGCCAAATAACATGGACACCTTGCTTGGCCGTTAAATTAATATTTTCATCATGTACGTGAGTATTATGACTTTGATGCGTTATCTCGCTGGTTACTTGCGTAGAGTCAGCGTAGTGAAAGCCAGGTAATTCCAATAAATCAGCCAATACTTTTAACACTTTCCAGGCGGGTTTAGAGTCACTTGGCGCAGAAACAGCTGCTGCAAAAGATTGTATTTCGCCCTCAATATTCACGTGTGAGCCTGAAGTCTCGTAGAAACAAGCAATTGGCAATAATACATCTGAATAATTAGCTACGTCTTTGTCTTTAAAGCTGTTCAAAGAAATGACAAAAGTATCATCTTTGTTCAATGCTTCAATGGCTTTTATTGAATGATGAAAATCATAATGCGGGTACATATCTAGAAGAATATAAGCTTTTAAATCTGCCTTAAGCATCGCATTCACATCAAGCCCACCTTTGCCTGGTACAAAGCCAGCTAGATTTGCCGCCATTGAATTGCCACTCATGCTCAAATCGAGAGTTGAACTTTTAGTTTGTTCAGCAATGTTAGTAATCAAATTAGCAATACTTGCGGCTGAATCACTATTGATAATGTGCTCGCCTAATACAATGACTGATTGGTCGGCTGATAATAATTTTTCCGCTAATGCACTAGAGGAATCGTCGATTTTAACCGGAGCCAAATAGTCTGGAATTTCTTTTTGTTTGGACTCTAAAATTACTTTTAACACGCCGGCTAAAGTGACTGCAACCTTATTTGGAGCAATGATATTTTCAGAATTAATTGGATAATTAAAATCAAATTCCATGGCATTAATTACATCCACCGTCGCACCTTTCAAACTTGCTTTGCGTAAACGATGGTTGATCATCGGCTGCTCTAAACGCGTATAAGAGCCCACGATTAAAGCATGGTCAACATTTTCAAGATTAGCAATTTTAATATTCGAATCCAATACGATTGGATCGTTTAAATTCTTAACATTAAGGCGGTGATCAATGTTCTCAGAACCAATTTCTCTTAATATTTTTTGCAATAAATGAAATTCTTCAAGGGTAGCTGTGTTGGATGCCAGTGCGCCAAGTTGGCTGGTTTGATGACTGTTTAGAATGTTGTTGCTTAACCCTCTAACTGCAAAGTCCAAAGCCACACTCCATTCCACTTCTTTCCATTCGCCTTCAACTTTAATTTGCGGTGCTAACAATCTGTTTTCGTGTGATAAGCCTTCATAAGAAAAACGATCTCTGTCTGAAATCCAGGTCTCGTTAACATCGTCGTTGTCTCTTGCGACAATACGCTTAACTTTACCTTTATAAGTTTGCGCGTGAATGTTTGAACCTACCAAGTCGTGTCTGGCGATGTTATGCTTTGAATTCATCTGCCAAGTTCTTAGTTCGTAACGGAAAGGTTTGGATGTTAATGCACCCACTGGACACACGTCAATCATATTGCCCGATAGCTCCGATTGAATGCCTTCGGTTAAAAATGGCTCAATCTTTAAATCTTCTCCACGACCGATACCGCCCATTTCCATAATGCCAGCAATCTCAGTACCAAAACGAACACAGCGTGTGCAGTGAATACAACGCGTCATGTCAGTTTGGATCAAAGCACCAATATCGCTATCAGCCACAATGCGCTTACCTTCGGTAAAACGAGAAACGTCTGAACCATACTCCATAGCAACGTCTTGCAATTCACACTCTCCACCTTGATCGCAAATTGGGCAATCCAATGGGTGATTAATCAGCAAAAATTCCATCACTGCTTTTTGAGAGGTTTTTACCTTCTCATTCTGAGTATGAATTCTCATGCCATCGGCAATCGGCGTGGAACACGCAGGTTGTGGCTTAGGTGCACCCTCAACATCCACCAAACACATGCGGCAACTGGCCGATATTGATAATTTCTTATGGTAACAAAATCTCGGCACACTGATGCCTTCCCTGTCAGTAACAGCGATGAGCATTTCACCTGCTCTGGCGTTAACTATTTTTCCGTCAATTTCAATTTCAACTTTAGCCATTACCCTTTCACCATACTCTTGCCATGCTCGATGTAATATTCGAACTCTTCACGGAAATTCCTCAAGAAACTTTCAACTGGCATTGCCGCGGCATCACCGAGTGCACAAATTGTATTGCCAATAATTTTCTCTTGAACGCCTAATAATAAATCAATGTCATCGGCTTTTCCATTGCCATCCATAATGCGCTTTAGTACACGATACAACCAACCCGTACCTTCGCGACACGGCGTGCATTGACCGCAAGATTCATCGTAATAAAAATGCGCCAATCTTGTTAATGTTTCCACCATGCAAGTTGTGTCGTCCATTACAATCACCGAACCCGCACCAAGCATGGAACCTGCTTTTTCAATGCCATCGTAGTCCATGGTCATTCCCATCGCTACGTCTGCCGTTAATACTGGCGTTGATGATCCACCAGGGATCACGGCTTTTAATTTTCGACCTTTACGAATGCCACCTGCCATTTTCAACAGGTCCTTAAATGATGTACCCATAGGTACTTCAAAATTAGACGGTTTATTAACGTGCCCAGTAACTGAAAACAACTTACAACCGCCGGAATTTTCAACGCCAATGTCCGCAAACCATTGACCGCCTTGTGCCAAAATTTCAGGCACCGAAGCAAAACTCTCAGTGTTATTAATCGTTGTTGGTTTTCCATACAAACCAATGTTAGCTGGGAACGGTGGTTTGAACCTTGGCTGACCTTTTTTACCTTCAAGTGATTCTAAAAGCGCCGTTTCTTCGCCACAAATATAAGCACCGGCACCAAGGTGTGCGTACAAATCAAAACTGATTGAACTTTTGTCAATGTTTTCACCTAATAAACCAGCCTTGTAGGCTTCTTTAAGCGCACCCTCAAAACGATAAAATGGCTCCATAAATTCGCCACGAATGTAGTTATACCCTTTAGTGGCATTCATTACAAAGCCGCCAATCGCCATGCCTTCAATCACAGAGTGAGGGTTAAATCTTAGAATGTCTCGATCTTTGCAAGTGCCAGGCTCGCCTTCATCAGAATTACACACTACGTATTTTTGCATGTCGGCATTACGCGGCATAAAACTCCATTTAAGGCCAGTTGGGAAACCTGCGCCACCTCGACCACGCAAACCTGAGGTTTTTAATTCATCAATAATTTGATCTGGGGTTAGTTCGCCTTTAAGAATTTTTCGCCAAACTGAATAACCGCCATTCGCCTCATAGGTTTTGAGTGACCATGATTTTTTTTGATCTAAGGTTTTAAAACAAACTTCATTCACTTTAGACCGTCCACAATTTCATCAATTTTTTGCTTGGTTAAGTTCTCGTAATATTGGTCACCAATTTGAAACATTGGTGCACCAACACAGGCACCCAAACACTCGACTTTTTTCACATTGATTAGGCCATTCTTTGTTACTTCACCAGTTTTAACCTTGAGTTTTTTCTCTAAATAGGCAATTAAATCATCCGCGCCATTAAGCATGCAAGAGATGTTATGGCAAAAACGGATGGTGTGTTTACCCACCGGCTTATGGTTGTAATTCTCATAAAAAGTAGCCACTTCTGCTGCAGCAATACCTGGCATATCCAAATAATCAGCCACCGCTTGAATAGCATCAGTGCTCAACGTATTGTCATTTTCTGCTTGGACGATTTTCAACGCCTCCATCACGGCAGAGCTCTGTTTGCCTTCTGGGTATTTTGCCACCCAGCTGTCAATTTGTTTTTTTGCTTTAGTTGAAATCATAATTTATCTATCGATTTCTCCGAATACAATATCCTGAGTTCCAATTATTGTAACAACGTCTGAAAGCATGTGCCCTCTTGCCATTTCATCCATGGCAGCTAAATGCGCAAAACCAGGTGCTCTGATCTTAACTCGGTATGGCTTGTTAGCGCCGTCTGAAATCAAATACACGCCAAACTCACCCTTAGGATGCTCGATAGCGGAATAAACTTCTCCCTCTGGCAAACAGTAACCTTCGGTAAATAATTTAAAATGATGGATAAGTGATTCCATGTCATCTTTCATCTCTACACGATTAGGTGGTGCTACCTTATGATCGTCACTCATGACTGGACCGGGATTATTTTGTAGCCACTCAACGCACTGATCAATGATGTGGTTGGATTGGCGCATTTCTTCCATGCGCACCAAATAACGATCGTAACTATCGCCCGTTACACCCACTGGAATATCGAATTCCATTTTATCATACACAGCATAAGGCTGATTTTTACGAAGATCCCAAGCCACGCCAGAACCACGAAGCATCGGACCGGTAAAACCAAGTTGTTTTGCACGATTAGCCGAAACAATACCAATGTTCACCAAACGTTGTTTCCAGATACGATTGTCAGTCAATAAATCATCGTACTGTTTAATGCTCTTTGGAAATTCTTTAACAAAATCCGCAATAAAATCTAGCAACGAACCTTGTCGGTTCGCATTCATAACTTTTAATTCTTTTTCAGTGCGGAAATCCGACTCTAAATATTGTGGCATTTTATCTGGCAGGTCACGATAAACACCACCCGGACGATAATAAGTTGCGTGCATGCGTGAACCCGACACCGCTTCGTAACAATCAATGAGCTTTTCACGCTCGCGGAATGCGTAAAGGAAAATACTCATAGCGCCCACATCTAAACCGTGCGTACCTAGCCACATTAGGTGGTTCAAGATACGGGTAATTTCATCAAACATCACTCGAATGTATTTAGCGCGTTCAGGCACTTCAAGCTCAAGCATGGTTTCAATTGCCATCACATAAGCGTGCTCATTACACATCATTGACACATAATCCAAGCGATCCATGTAACCAATGGATTGATTATAAGGCTTGGACTCTGCTAATTTTTCAGTGCCACGATGCAACAAACCAATGTGTGGATCGGCACGTTTAATCACTTCACCATCAATTTCTAAAATCAGGCGTAGAACACCGTGCGCTGCAGGATGTTGCGGACCAAAGTTAAGTGTGTAGTTGCGAATTTCAGCCATAATAATTACCTATTTTCTAATTACTCTAGGTACATTAATATTTGGCTCGATACTAACTGGCTCGTATACCACACGACCCAAATCTTCATCGTAGCGCATTTCCACCTCACCAATCATTGGGAAATCCTTACGCAGTGGGTGTCCTACAAAACCATAGTCGGTCAAAATTCGACGAAGGTCAACATGATTCTCAAACAAAATACCCATCAAATCAAAGGCTTCACGCTCGTACCAATCGGCCGATGCCCAAATATCAGTAACGGATTCAATAATCGGCTCAGCTTCATCAACAAAAGATTTCACACGAAGTCTTTGGTTTTTGCTCACCGATAACAAATGATAAACCACAGCAAAACGCTCACTGTGTCTGTCGTCGCCACCTTGCGCTTCGCGACCTCGACTAAAACCAGAAGAACTAGCACCTGCGTCCCAATCCGATTGGCCATAAGTTAAATAATCAACACCACACAAATCGACCAAGGTATCAAAAAAGAAAAAATCTCTGAGTTTTAAACAAGTCTTAATGATGTCGTTAACGTTAATGGTTAAAGTTAATTCGCCAAAAGCCTCAACCAGACTGTCTTCGCCAAACTCTTCGATTAATTGTTCTTTTAAGCCTTCCATCAAGTTCTCGCAATGGTGTTGGTGCGACGAATTTTATCTTGCAATTGTAAAATACCGTAAAGCAGTGCTTCTGCCGTTGGCGGACAACCAGGAACATACACATCAACCGGAACGATACGGTCGCAACCACGTACAACAGCGTAAGAATAATGGTAATAACCGCCGCCATTAGCACATGAGCCCATAGAAATTACCCACCTTGGCTCGGGCATTTGATCGTAAACCTTACGCAACGCAGGTGCCATTTTATTTGTCAATGTACCGGCCACAATCATTAAATCTGATTGGCGAGGAGTAGGTCTAAACACAATACCGAAACGATCAAGGTCGTAACGAGAAGACCCTGCTTCCATCATCTCTACCGCACAACAAGCCAAGCCAAAGGTCATTGGCCACAAGGAACCTGTTCTTGCCCAGTTAATAACTTTGTCCAACGAAGTAGTAACAAAGCCCTCTTTCATTAAACCTTCAATTGCCAAAATTTACTCCCACTCAAGTGCGCCGTTCTTCCATTCGAAGATAAAACCAACGACAAGTAAAAACAAAAAGATACTCATGGCAATAAAACCAAACCAGCCTAAATCAGACTGGACCACTGCCCAAGGGAATACAAAAGCAACTTCTAAATCGAATAAGATAAAAAGAATAGCGACTAAGTAATAACGCACATTGAAATACATGCGTGAATCATCAAAAGCAGGGAATCCACATTCGAATTGAGAATTTTTTTCTTCATCTGGTTTGCTTGGACCTAGCAGGTAACCAATCAACATTGGGCCTACGCCAAAAGCAACACCTAGAAAAATAAAAACCATAATCGGTAAATAATTTTCTAACACCTAATCAATCTCCCTTTTACCTCTTGATAGAAGTCAAATATTATATCTAATTTAGAAAATAACAAGGAAATAAATTTAAGCATAAATATTGTTGATTTATTGCCCAACTTCCGTGCCACCAACCGTTAATTGATCTATTTTTAAACTTGGCTGACCCACACCAACAGGCACCGACTGACCCTCTTTTCCACAAACACCAATACCACTGTCCAATCTCAGATCATTTGCCACCATGGAAATTTTCTTCAAAACCTCATCGCCCGATCCAATAAGCGTAGCGCCTTTTACCGGTGCGGTGATTTTTCCATTTTTAATTAAATAAGCCTCATTGGCTGAAAATACAAACTTACCCGAGGTAATGTCCACTTGGCCACCGTCAAAGTTCACCGCGTACAAGCCATCATCGACTGAGGCAATCATTTCTTCTAATTTATCCTTACCATTCAGCATGTAAGTGTTGGTCATGCGCGGCATCGGAATGTGCGCATAAGATTCACGTCTGCCATTGCCCGTGCTTTTTTGCCCCATCAGTCTAGCGTTTAACTTATCAAACAAATAACCTTTAAGTATGCCATTTTCAATTAAAGTGGTATTTTGTGTCGGCGTACCTTCATCATCTATGGTTAGACTACCGCGTCGATTTGCCAAGGTACCGTTGTCCACGATAGTGCACTTTGAGCTTGCTATTTGTTCACCGATTTTGCCGGTGAATACTGAAGATTCTTTGCGATTAAAGTCCCCCTCCAAACCGTGACCAATAGCCTCATGCAATAAAACTCCTGGCCATCCAGGGCCTAGTATCACTGGCATGTTTCCTGCCGGTGCACCTTTGGATTCAAGTGCGACCAATGCTTGACGAATGGCTTCATGGGTGTATATTTCAGCCAGATTGTGGTCGATAAAATATCGATAATCGTACCGACCTCCGCCGCCACTTGAGGCGTGCTCAATCCTGCCTTCATGTTCAACGATCACACTCACGCTCACACGCACCATTGGGCGATAATCTTTTTGATAAACACCATCGGTAGAAACGATCAAAACCTCAGTATAGGCGCCTGATAAAGAGGCACTAACTTGCTTCACTTTAGGCTCTTTTCTAGCAATAGAGTCAATTTGTTTTAGTAAATCCACTTTCTCTTCTGAGGTCAAACTGCCTAATGGACTCAACCCGCTGTATTTCGCTACTTGCGGTACAGAATGAAACGCTTGAATAGATTGTGGCTCTTGATGCTTAGAAATTCCTCTGGAAAATTCAACGGCCCGCTCAATGGCTTTAATGTTTAAATCGTCCGAATACGAAAAACCCGTTTGTTCGCCTTTAACAGCGCGAGCTCCCACACCATGGCCAATGTGATAAGTACCTGATTTAACAATGCCTTCTTCTAAAAACCAAGACTCGGCCACCGAATGCTGAAAATACAAATCTGCATAATTAACATCTTTAACCGCCAAAGATGACAAGAGTGAAGTAATTTTTTCTTGATTCAGATGATGATCATCTAATAATTGTTCGATCATAATTTATTCAATGAGGGGCTCGTCCCAAGGACCGGTAATTTTATATTCAATGTCAACCACCTTATCCACAATCTTATCAATGAGTTTGCCTTTAAAAACAACTTCATCAATCGCCCAAACCCCAAGGCCAATCAAACCGCCGCCCGCCAGTGCCGTTGCAACGGGGACAGCATCGCCCACCGCTGGGCTCACGCGTGCTTTTAGGTCGTACTCTTCTTTAACCAAATCACTCTGACCCGTTAAACGAATAATGCCTGAGGACGCGTTGATTTCAAACTTTTCAATTTTTACCAATGCTTGTCCGATGTGCAACCTCACTTCAATATCGTCATAAGCAAAGCCTTTTTCAGTTACATCGGAAACGTCTAGTTTTAAACGCTTCGCAATCGATTTAATATTAAGCAATGACAAAATTCGACCAATGTTTGGATCTTGATCGGTAAACGAGCCTTGCTTAACATCCATCACTACATAACCCGTTACATCTTCAAGGCTCATGTTCCAAGGTGCACATTCACAAAATAGGCGAATATCAAAATCAAAATCACCGCCTTTAACTTTTTCTTTAGCGTTTAATTGATCCAAGAAATCAGACAACTGTTTGCCTTGTGCTTGGGCAATCAGTCGAGTTTTTCCATCCAGCCAAGCGCCATTAAAACTTAACGCTTTGTCACTAACTCCCACTCCCTCAAATTCCAAATTATTAATAGTCAATACGTTGTTTTCAGAAATCAAATCCACCTTAAGATCGGGCACTTGATACTCATCCACATAAATACCTTTAGAGCTCAATCGCATGCTCGGTATGTCGCTTGGATTAATATCAAACTCACCTTTGATTGCATCCAATGTAGACACTTGCAAACCTAACACTTTGACTCTGGGGGATTTCCCCTCTTCAAGAAAAATAAGCGCATTGCCCTTAATCATTTCAGACTCAATTCTTGCTAACCAAGACTGATCCAACTGCCTTCTAATGTAGAGCTCAAAACCACTGTTATTGTTAATCAGCTCAACCCTAAAAGTAGATTCACTGTCATCACCTCTATTGTTCGGATTAATACGAATATCAAACGGCATGCCACGAATATCACCCACACCTTGAGAAGTAATCTCATTATCATGAAAAGCCAATTTCGAATCAAAATCATTAACCACCAAAGTACCGTCCAGTATGGTTAAACGATTGTCTTGAATGGCCAAGTCCACATCAATAATTGCCTCTCGATCATCCAACGGAATAACCAGATTCATATCGCCCTTCACTTTACCCTCTAGGCTAAACTGATCCAGTACCTCATCCACCGTAGTGCCAAGCGGTGCGTCGGCTAAAAACTGCATCAATTTCTGACTTTGCGTGTCAATTTTGCCAATCACTTCAACGTTTAATTTTTCCGCACTCATGTCTGGAATTTGCACGGCAATATCAGTCAAATCCATATTATTCAGTTTAGTGCTATTGACCATTACCAATAATTTTTTACCATCGGTACTGATATCAGCATCTAAGTGTTTAAGTGCTTCCCAATCGGAATCAAACAACAATTCGCTATCGCTCAAATGTGCATTTACTTTGATTTCTGCCGATGTTTGTTTTGATAAATTTTTCTTAACGTTAAGTTTTACATTGTTTAACTTGCCAGAAACGAAAGCGCGATTTAGCCATGCATAAGTAGCACTGCTTAATAATTTTGGTGGCAAATATTCGCCAATACTATCAATCTCCACTTGGTCAAGATAACTAACAAACTCAACAAAATCCTCCCCACCTTCATTAAAAATCTTAAGGTGAGACATCAATGAAAAATCATCACTACTGATAAGTAGTGGCAATGTCAAAAACTTATCTTGTTCAGATTGCGTGGCAGAAAGTGTTGCAGTAATATCTACCTTGCCTAAATTAGATGCCATGCCACCAAGATCTATATCTTGATCTTTTATCTTTAGCAATAATTGAGCTTCATCTCTACTTAATTTAATCGGCGCAATCTGAATAATCTCTCTACCCTTTATCAGAGTTTTATTAATCGTTAATGATTTAAAGAAATGCAGAGTTGCTAAATTTTCACTGGAAATCAGTTGCTTAATATCATCCACACTAAATTCACGATCTTGAGGGTCGGCACTGGAGTAAAGCGTTAAGGTATCAAGATATATATTACTAGGCTGAAAAATATCTTCAAACAAACTCATTAGGTTCAATCGCCATTTGAGTATATTGACAGAAGCAATGGGTTGTTTTTTCTCTAGCGACGACACTTCAAGGCCGTGAATCTTTAAAGCAAGACCCTTCCTTTCAAAGTCAAAAGTAATCTTTTTAAGCTCAACGTTTAAATTACTAAGATGAGAAATTTGATGTTCGATCGGTGCCTTAATCAAACTCGGGAAGGCGACAAAAAAAGCCACTGATAAAACCACTAATAGCGCAACAATCGCACTGATCCAAGTACTTACTTTTAGTACCGTTAAACCGTGAGAAAGAGTCTTTTTGATCATGCCATCACAATGTTACATTACCCACGCAATAATTGGAAACGACTTGGCTATTCCCGTGTTTGAAAAATACCCAATTTTTTATTTTTTTCAACCTTGTCAAAATCAAATATTTGCCCGTTCATAGCAATGTAAACGCCCTGTTTTTTGTTTTGCACCGCACTAAGCGCACCGCCTAAATTAAACAGAGCATCAGAATTATTGACTGAATAAGGAATCATTGATCCGAATAATACGATGGTTTTGTCTTTAATCTTATCACCCAACAATTGAGCAGTGTCAACCATGGTATCAGTGCCGTGAGTAATGATAATTTTATCCTCATCACATTCAAGGCATTTAGACAAAATTAAATCTCTATCTTTATCATTCATCTCTAGCGAATCTTTTAAGAATAAAACTTCTGAATCAATATTCACGGTTGACCGACCACGGTTAAGTATTTCTATAATATGCGTCTGCGTGAATGACAATTCACCTGATAATTCTTTGTAGGTTTTATCAATCGTGCCGCCAGTGATTAAGAGTTTGAGTTTGATTTTCATGATATAAATAATACCTTGAATGAGTATTAAAGTTACACCATTGAAAGAATGCTCACAATAATAAAAAAGAGTTTAAAGGTGCTTAAGCTTATCCATGCGAAGAACGTCTAATTAAATTTTTAACATCACTTTCAGCTTGCTTAGAAAGCGTATATTTCATCAATTTTCTTGTTGCACTTGTTGCCAAATATCACTAACCGATAAGCTCGATTCGCCGCTGTTTTCACCCTCTATCAACGCCTCAACAATGGCATGTCGATGATCTTGATCTCTTCTAATAAGGTCGCGCATATAATCACTAACATTACCATAACGACCCGAATTAGTCTGACTTTCGACCCATTCTTTCATTGTATCGGTAAGTGAAATATTCATGGTTGCCATAACTTGATTTATTTGCTTAACAGTCTTTGCAAAAGAACATCTTCAACATTTCTACTAGAGTCAATAACAAACAAAATATAAACATTTGCATCTGTTACTTTGTAAATCACTCTCCAGCGTTTATAGATAATTTCCCTAAATTGGTGAATATTTATATGTTGTAACTCCGGAACCACTCTAAACTTCTCCGGGAAATAATACAATTCATTGCACTCAGATTTAAGCTCTAAAAATACATTTCTAGCCGTATCAATATTGTCAATTTTTATAAATTCAATGATTGCCTCTAAATCATCTTGGGCGCTTTTTGCCCATAATACTTTAAAGTTTTTCATCAGTTATTTGAATAGTTTAACACCCCAAAACCTCTGACAACTTTTTAAAATTTCTTATATAGAACATCCTAAGAAGCCTTCTTCTTATTCTGGTTCAATTTTATACTCTCTTGGTACACATTCATTGGTTTTTTGTAGTCTAGTGTTTCATGGAATCTACGATGGTTATAAAAATCAATATAGTCATCCACATCAGTAGTTAACTCACTGATATTTTGATATTCATTTAAATAGATTCTCTCAACTTTGGCGCTTCGCCAGAAGCGCTCAATGCAGATATTATCTGTGGCTCTGCCTCTGCCATCCATTGATATAGTAATACCTAGGTTTTTAAGCCTTTGAGTGTGTATCTCACTGGTGTATTGACTACCTTGATCGGTGTTAAATATCTCTGGATGAGGGTATTTTTCTAGTGCCTCATTCAGAACACCCATTACTAACTGAGTATCCATGGTGTTGGATATTCTGTGTGATAGCACAGCTTTGCTGTGCCAATCAATAATAGCTGCCATATAGACCATGCCGCCTGCAATCTTGATGTAGGTGATATCAGTACTCCAAACATGGTTAGCATGGCTAATATTAAGCCCTCTGAGCTTGTATGTGTATTTCTTATGCTCTTTGATTGGCATGGTTGTATTGACTTGTTTAACGGCCAATACAGCTTTTAAGCCCAACTCTTGACGGTAGCGAGCTACCGTATTTAAGCTGACCTTTATGCCGTCTTCAAGCAGTTGCTGATACACCTTCTTCTCACCGTAAATGGGTATCTGTTCAAACACCTTGGTGATATGACTCTTAATTGTTTGCTTGGCGTGGTTAACTCGTGGCTTGTAATACAAGCCACTTCTGTTAATGCCAAGCAGCTGACATTGATGATTAATAGAGACAGATGCTGGTGATGGCTTGAGATCAACTAATTGTTTTAGTTTAGATGAGCCCAAGCTTTTTAGCTTTTTTGCTAACCATTCCTTCTCTACTGTTACTTTGCCTACCAGCGCTGTTAAACGCTCATTCTGCTCTTGCGATTTAATAAGCTCTTCCTTGTACTCTTTAACTGCTTTAGAGGGCTCCATAGCAATCTCTGCGTTGGCAAGGAAGGTCTTCTTCCAGTTCACTAGGTTTTGTGGAAGAATATTATGCTTGCTGGCAATCTCTGCCAGAGTGCTTTCATTTTGTAATAACTCAAGCACTAGTTTTGTTTTAAATGCTGAAGTGTAGGTTGTGCGTTTTTTACTCATATTTTTTTACTCCGAATTGTTGGGTTAAGTTTAACTCGTTCGAAATAAGAAATTTTAGATTGTTGTCTTAATTTATTGGGGTGTTATATAGCTTCTGCTCTAATTCATCAAACATTTTGCTCTGCTCGATAACACCTCCCACCTCGATCTCTTTTTCAGACTGAACAATAAGCTTTAAAAAATTAAGAGAATTTTGCAAACTCTCATAACTTTTAATATCTTGAACAACAGCCTTAGCCTCACCATTTTGAGTAATAATAATCGCTCTTCGATTTTTATTAACTGTGTTAATAACATCTGCAGTCTTCGCCTTTAAATAACTAATTGGCTGAATGTCTTGTTCTAAGTGCACAATCACTCCTATTTATAAAAATTATAAATTTATTATACTAAATTTAAACTTAATTTGGTACTAAATAATTAAGTGTTGTGTCACCTTAATTTAATAAGGAATCATTGATCCGAATAATACGATGGTTTTGTCTTTAATCTTATCACCCAACAATTGAGCAGTGTCAACCATGGTATCAGTGCCGTGAGTAATGATAATTTTATCCTCATCACATTCAAGGCATTTAGACAAAATTAAATCTCTATCTTTATCATTCATCTCTAGCGAATCTTTTAAGAATAAAACTTCTGAATCAATATTCACGGTTGACCGACCACGGTTAAGTATTTCTATAATATGCGTCTGCGTGAATGACAATTCACCTGATAATTCTTTGTAGGTTTTATCAATCGTGCCGCCAGTGATTAAAACTTTGATTTTCATGGCATAAATAATACCTGTTTTTCATCAAAACAATAACGATGTGTATTTTGTAGTGATACACCACAATTGTGGTATACTGCCTATAAAACAATAAAGGAGATAGTAATGAGTGTATCCATTAGAGTGAATGACGAACTTTACAGTCTAGCAAAAACACAAGCCAAAGCAGAATTTAGAACCATTCCAAGTCAAATCGAATATTGGGCGAGAGTCGGTCGTGCAGCAATGGACAATCCAGACCTGCCAATTGAAATGGTTGAGAAACTACTCATTGCCATCAATGAAGAAAGTGAGCCATTTGAATTTTCAAATTAATGAAAATCAAGCAAAAACCTGCATTCAAAAAGGTTTATAAAAAATTACACAAAAATCAACTAGAAAAAGTAGATGATGCCATTCAGGCCATCATTAAAGACCCGTTATTAGGTCAAGAAAAGCGTGGTGATCTAACCAGTATATTTGTTTACAAATTTGATTGTATCAATCAACAATATTTACTAGCTTACCAATGGAGTGAAGAATATAGGATATTGATATTCGTTGGTGTGCATGAAAATTTTTACAAAAAACTCAAGCACTAAATAAAAGGGTTGCGTCCCGTTTTATTTTCGTCAGCTCGTTATAAACTTTGTCGATTGTTCCACCGGTAATTAGAAGTTTGATTTTCATAAAAAACTTAAACACTAAAAATAATAACTACTGTCCTTTTTTTTATTTTAAAACTTAGGATTTTCAGTCTTTACTACAAGTAGATACCCCAAAGACTGTATACATAGGACACTTGGAAAATAATGCCGTAATAATTGGAATAATACCAACTGCACCAAACCATGTGTTTAAACGCAAACCAGCAAGAATAAGAAATATCCCTACAATTATCCGAAGAGCTTTGTCCAACTTTCCAACATTACAACCCATGTTTAACTCCTTTTTATTAATATACAAAATATTACTTTCTAGGATCTTTTATTAGCCTACTTGGATAACCGTGTATTAAAATTACTTTTTCACCTACATAAAATATAGGGTTGTTCTTATTCACTTGCACAACAGTTAACAACAGATCATTGTCAGTTTGAATCACATATTCTGTTGCTTCATGAGTATTCGCATCACTTTCTATCATTTCACCAGCAATTGCTCCAACCAATATTCCAGCAAACACAACACCAGCATTATCACTATTGTTATCTGCAATTAATCCACCTGCTGTTCCGCCTACAAGTTGACCCGTTCCAGTAGTTCCAGATTGAACCATAACTGGCTGATGTGAAATAACAACTGCGCCAACAGATCTTTTTGCATTTCCAATAGTTTCAATTCTATAACGACCTTGTCCATCTACAGTAGAGCATGCAGATAAATAAAAAAATGCACTAAAAATTAAGAATATTTTATATATTCGATTCACTTATTTTTTTCCTTCAAATATTGGCTTTGATAAATCTGCTTGATCTAGTCTATTAATGAAATCCGCTATATTGTTTCTTACTGCACGATTCCAAGATTCAACTCTTCTAGCAGCCCCTTCAGGTCCACCGCTATACGGAAGAACTCCTTTGCTTTCTATTAACTCTGAGTAGAGTAGCGCCCCGTTTTCTCTATTTATCAACTCATAAATTGCACCAACTTTAACATTAAACTCGACAAAACTAAAAGGAGTATCAAATTCAACAATACGGACAGATAGGTTTACTTTAATTTTTTGTTCATCTTGGAATATTAAAGAACGATTCAAGGCATCAGTCAGTCCACTTTTCCAAAGAGGCGGTATTGCTATACCTGCATTTATAACCTTTTGTTGTGATCGAGATGCAAAACCAACGGTTAATGATTTTAACTCTACACTCTTCCTGTTATCTACCATGCCCACGTCTTGGACATTAAAGTTTACTGGTGGCATTGAAGCGCATCCGACTGTCAATACTACTAGTGCTAATAATAAAGTCAACTTCTTTGGAAAAAACATAATTAACCACTGCTAAAATGTATTAAAAAATAACCACTCATTCTAATAATACTCTTTTTTATAAAAAAATTCTGAAATTTTATGAATGACGCTATTTACGCCCTTTTGCCAAAAATATCAGTGCCAATACGCACAAAAGTAGCGCTATTTTTGATGGCTAATTCCAGATCTACGCTCATTCCCATCGATAAATCAAAGTAGTTAATCTACTTTGGAGTAATAAAGTTCTACCAAATTGCCATAGAGTAATTCGATAGTATATTTTTATCTTTAGTAATTAAGCTAACGTTATCAGTCATTGCTTGCGCAACAATTAAACGATCAAACACATCTCGTGTCCAATCAATTTCAATGGCATGGTCAAATATTGCAACACTATTAGAGTTTGATACTATTAAGCCGATTGATTGATTTAAATATTTTAATATAGCCTCTGGATGAGTTTTTATCCTGCCAATTTCATATAGATATTGCAATTCTAGTCTTACCATTTGGGAAATAGATAAATCGTTATTCCTTATTTCTTCTTTAGCCTTATTAGAAAATTTTTTGTCAGTATCGTCATACAACCAAACAACTGCATGCGTATCTAAATAAATCACAATTCTGGCTCTTCATTCCAATGCGGTATGTGTAAATCTACCAAATCTTCTGGATCTCCAACAATGCAATCATGTGGAATTAAATTTGCCAATTTGTCTTTTTTATCCTCAACAATAATTTTTACAATTTTACCTTTGCGCTTTACCTCTAGCGGAATGCCGGTTGCAATTACTTGATCAACGGATTTGAATAAATTTTGCCTTAATGCGGTTAATGATATACTCATAACGCTCTCCTAATTTATGTACTGTACATGTATCTTAACATAGACTGTACATAAAAATTTCGGAAATTTTGCGAATGAGTGATTTAAGCCCTTTTTCCGAAGATATCAGAGCCAATACGCACAAAAGTAGCGCCATTTTCAATCGCCAACTCAAGATCTGAGCTCATTCCCATCGATAAAGTGTCTAAATCGGGGTATTTTTGCATTATTTCAGCCATTTTGGCAAAACTTAATGCTGAATTGTCAGGGCTTGGAATGCACATAAAACCCCTTAAAGAAATATTTTTGAAATTTTCAAAATGGGGGATGATTTCATCAATTTCGTCAATTAAAACGCCAGATTTAGTGGGTTCGTTATCAATATTAACTTGCAACAGTACATTGAGTTTTTCTAGATTTTCTGGACGTTGATCGTTGAGTCGTTTGGCAATTTTTAGTCGGTCAACACTATGCACCCAGTCAAAATTCTCAGCTATTTGTTTGGTTTTGTTGGATTGAATCGGGCCGATAAAATGCCAGATTAAATCTTGACCTTTTAGAGTTTCAATTTTTTCTAAAGCTTCTTGTAGGTAGTTTTCACCAAAATGGCGCTGTCCTGCATCAATGGCTTGTTGTAAATCTGTTGCTGGCTTGGTCTTACTAACAGCAATTAGCGTCACTTCTTGCGAATGCTTAACAGCGTCAATACGATGGTGAATTTTTGCTAAATTTTGTGCAATCATATCAATCGGTTTTCTGAAATAGGCCTTGCCTATTTCACTTTAAAAAACTGTTGTTGCGTCAAATACAGGTCCATCTACACAAACACGCTTCATCGCTGGTCCAGCGTCAGTTTGTACTTCAACCACACAACCTGCACAGCCACCAACCGCACAGGCCATGTACTCCTCTAGCGATACTTGGCAAGGCAAGTCGTATTCTTTAGCTAGTTTTGCCACAGCCTCTAACATGGGGTGTGGACCACAAGAATACACTTCAACTTCGCTAAGTTCATCGGCTGATAAAGTGTCTAAATATTCTCTAGCGAGATCGGTCACATAACCTTTAAACACACCCTCATAATCTTGCAAACTGGCAAGCCTACAAGCAACATTCCATTCTTCTAGTAATGGCATGGTGTGACTTGCATTTGGGCATGGGTTGCCCATTTTGCTTAATTCTGGTGTAAAGGGAAAAGGCACTTCAGAGCCTAGAATAACAAACGGATCATGATTCGTGTCTTTCATTTGCTGTGCAATGGCAATCATGGGTGGCATGCCCACACCGCCACCAATGAGTAATGGTAACTTTTTGTCCGTTAGTTCAAAGCCATTACCAATCGGGCCAATGATGGACAATACTTCGCCAATTTTGCGCTCAGCCAATTGTCGCGTGCCTTCGCCCACTACCTTGTAAAGTAAATCAAACGTGCCGTTATCAGTGTCAACCGACATGATGGAAATCGGCCTGCGCATTGCTAGTGAATCAGATACTGTGATATGGACAAACTGCCCTGGCTTGGTCGCTTTAGCGATTTCTGGAGAATCAAGCGTTAGAATGTATTGGTCGCCTTCAAATTGATAATGTGCCAAAATTTGACAATCGAGAACCTGAATACTACCTCGGTGTGCTTTACTATCCATTAGAAGTAATTAAAGTACCGACACCACTGTCGGTAAACACTTCTAAAAGCACGGCATGCGATACACGACCGTCAATAATGTGTGTGGATTTAACGCCACTTTTAACCGCCGATAAAGCACAGCCAATTTTCGGCAACATGCCGCCGTGAATCGTGCCATCATCAATCAGTTGGTCTACTTTTTTAGCATCAAGGCCCGTTAATAAATTATCATCCGCATCCAAAAGACCGGATGTATTAGTGAGTAAAATTAGCTTTTCAGCATTAAGTGCCTCGGCAATCGAGCCAGCGACTAAGTCGGCATTAATGTTGTACGAGAAACCATCTTTGCCCACACCAATGGGTGCAATCACTGGGATGAAATCACCTTTCAACAATAATTTAATCACTGAAGTGTCAATTTTGTCAACTTCACCGACATGACCAAGATCAATGATTTCAGATGTTAAGTGATCCACGTGCTTAAGCTTAGTAGCTGAAATAAGGCTGCCGTCTTTACCAGTGAGACCAATGGAATGGCCGCCATGCTGGTGAATAAGATTTACAATTTGCTTGTTAACTAAACCGCCGAGCACCATCTCCACCACGTCCATGGTTTCTGAATCAGTGACACGCATGCCACCAACAAACTCACTTTGTTTGCCAATTTTTTCTAACGTTTGGCCAATTTGAGGCCCGCCACCATGCACCACGATTGGATTCATACCAACGGATTTCATCAACACGATGTCACGCGCAAAGCTGGATTTTAGCTTTTCATCCACCATGGCGTTACCGCCGTATTTAATAACAATGGTTTTGCCCTGGAATTTTTGAATATAAGGCAATGCTTCGGTTAAAACATTAGCGATATTGTGCGTGTTGTCAGACATTTTATTTTATGTGAATTTTTATTAATTCGCTATTTTACAGTTAGACATGAGGTTTTAGTGACAAGCTTTCCCCAGCTTCTTCAGACGCCAGTAGTTATAGGGCCAAGGGGTGATAAACCCAAAAAACAGGGCGATAGGCACAACCCACCAAACAAACACCGCTCCGCCAGTAATTAGATAATCAGTAAGATTCATGGCAATTTCCATGGCAACCATGGAAATCAAACTCATGCCCACGGCAATTTTAAAGGCCTGTGAAAGTTGCATTTTTTGACTCACTAATAAATAAGTCTCAAGCAGGATACTGGTGATGATGCCGTTAAGCGTTGCCCAAAGAAAAATCACCAGCGTACTGGCACTGGCAGCACTAAACTGAAAATAAGCAATAGTACCAAAATCCCCAATGGCGCAACCAATCAAACACCATTTTGTGTTGGTAGCACTACGGCGCCAAGTGTGTTTGCAAGACCAAAAATCACTATCCATAAACCACCTCCAATCTTTATGTGTTCTATATTACTACAAATTACACCACTTTGGCTTATGCTTGTGCATCAGTAAAGTTTATTGCTTTTTTGTAGCCAGCGAATATAGGAGATAATTTTAGTAACCTCCTTGCGTTTAATGCCTTCAACAGGAGGCATGTTTCCAAACTTCCAGTGATGCGCCTTAGCGCCATTTAGAGCTGCGCGATAAAACGCTTCATCCCCATGGTGAGATGGTTTGTAAAAATTATGGATCAAGGGCGGTCCACTGTCAGTGCCTTTCGCCCAATCACCGTGGCATTTTGCACAGTTGTCTTTAAATTTACTCATGCCTAATCCTTGGACAAATGGTACATTCACGCCAGTATCAGTCATTACTGCATGAGCATTTAACGAAAGTAAAAATACGACTGTAAAACTTAATATCATTTTCCTCATAAACATTTCCCTTTAAATTTATTGTTGAATATTTGACAATTTCTGCTGTTGGCGCACGTAAGCAATGATATCTCTCACCCTTTCTGGTGACAATCCTATGATCATTGGCATGTCACCAAATTTCCAATGATGCTGTCTAACGCCACTTTTTACCGCATAATAAAACGATAAATCTGCATGGTGAGAGGGTCTGTATGTATTATCAAGCAAAGAAGGTCCGGTTTCTGTTCCTAATAGACTTTTTCCATGGCACTTCATACAGGTTGATTGATACTTGCTTTTTCCTTGAGAAATGTCAGGCTTGTAATTTAAATCAGGCAACAATTTACTTTTCTTTAAATCAAACCCTGTGCCATCGTAAAACAGTGCAAAAAATCCAATAACAAGCACCGCCATAAGTAGAAAAATTTTCTTCATATTACGCTTATACCACAACAAACTGCCCCATCATGCCACGATCTTCATGCTCTAAAATATGGCAGTGATACATGTACGGTGTTTTCTCGTCGCTGAATTTTGGAAATTCAATTAGCACCTGTACGGTTTCGTGCGGGCGTACTAACACCACGTCCTTAAAGCCAAGCTCGTGGCCTTTGATTTTTCCACGACGTGAGATAATTTTAAACTGCACATTATGAATGTGGAATGGATGCGCCATCATTGAGGTGTTTTCAATCTCCCACAGTTCGATACTACCGGCTTTTACCACTTCATCAATGCGATTAATTTTCATGGATTTACCGTTGATTTGAAGTAAATCTTTTGAGCCTGAAACTGCACCCATCATCAGCTGCGGGCCCATCTGCATCTGCAGCTTAAACGTCCTTTTTCTTACAATTGAGCGCATGGATGGCGTGTCATGTTGCACTAAGTATTTAGGAACTTTTTTACTGGATGAACTTACACCACTCGCATCAATTTGAAAAATATCAAACTCTAGTTTTTTACCTTGAGCCTGTTGCATCATCATCATACCTGTCATGCGATTGGCTGATTTTTGTTGGTGCATTTTATGGCGTAATATAGGCGTCTTGCCATCGGAAACATCCACCAAAATCTCCGCACGTTCGGCTGGTGCTAACTTGATTGAATGCGCCATCTCTGGTTTTTCTAACAAACCGCCATCGCTGGCAATGATGTTAAACATGCGTCCGTCATCAAAATTAAGGTGATAAGTTCTGGAATTAGAACCGTTTAAAAGTCGCAACCTAATTAAAGATTTATTGGCTTTCATCACTGGATTAATCACACCATTGACCAGAATGGTTTCGCCTTTCTTGCCCATGAGTTTATCTCGAAAGTCACTTATGTATTTAAACGATCCATCTCGATTAAAGTCTTTGTCTTGAATAATCACCGGAAAATCATCCACGCCATAGTCCAAAGGCAAACCTAGTTTCTTCGACTCATCATCATCGACAATAAACATACCTGATAAACCGTGATATACCTGAAACCCTGTTTCATGCATTTGATGTGAGTGATACCAGAGTGTGGCAGCGGGCTGAATAATTTCAAACTCACTCAGCCAAGTATGGCTAGGCTTAATAGGCTGATGCGGCCCTCCATCTGATTTTGCAGGCAATTTAGCGCCATGCCAATGCAGAGTTGTGGTTCGATGAATGTTATTTTTAACCTTAATGTGCACACGATCGCCCTTGCTAGCGCGTAGCGTAACACCAAGAAATTTTTGATTAATACCGAGCGTTGAGGTTAATCGATTAGGCAAAATTGCACTCTTACCCGAACGAATGTCCAAATCAAAAAACACATCTTTACCAACGCGCTTGCCAAATTCTAACGGCGGTACTCGAAAAACATTGGGCGATAGAAACCCCTTAGCCTGCAACAATTGCTTAGGCAAAATGGCAAATGCCAAAATCGATTGAACGAACCGTCTTCTACTTAGCATGATTAATTATTTAAACCTTGAATCGTATTTTTGTTGTATTTCATTAGGCCACAAACTGTGAATATAATCTAACAAACCTTGCTTTTCAGCTTCATTTAATTGGTCTTTAAACGATGGCATCCAACCACCAAGTTTAGCACCACCATTGTTAATCGTAGTCATTAATGCCTTTGGTGAATGATGCCAAGCATGCGCTGTGCCATTAACAGGAGGAGCTGGGAATTTTCCATCTGCATTCCTTTTTTTCCAATCCTTAGTCAATCCTTCTCCGGCTTGACCATGGCAAGCAATACAATTTTTATCAAAAACAGACTGCCCTAAATTGGCACTCTTTTTAAGTTTTGTATTTTCGCTAAAAGAAGGTTGGCTTATTTTCACAGTTTCTTTTGCTGCTGCTTTTTCCTGCTCTTTTTCTTGTGCATCACTGTCAAAACAACCGGTTAAAAATAACACGCTTGATAAAATTATTAATGTTTTCATATTCTTAGTCCTTTTATTTAAATAATGTATTAATCACTAATGGCCATGCGTTTGAGCACGCTCATGTTTAGTTTTCTTTTGTGTTACTTTAACACTTAAAGACAGGGTTTGGATGTAATTAACCAAATGCCATATCTCACTTCTTTTCAGAATACCTTTCCAGGCAGGCATAGTGCCTTTTCCAGTAGAAATCTTCCAAGCAAAATCACCATCTTTGTGCTTACCTGACATGGCCCTAAGGTCGGTTGGTCTTGGTTTTATTGTTGAGGATAAAGGTCCGTCACCCAATCCTGTAACACCATGACAGCTTGCACAATTTTTGATAAAGATGTCCTCACCTTGTTGACGAGAAGACTGTGTATAGGTGATTGGATTAGATTGTGCCTTGGCAAATGCTGGCGCATCCCAATGAGTGTTATCGTGACCATGCTTACTGCCACCTGCACCCGCAAAAGACAAACTTGCCGTGCAAAAAATAATTATTGCTGTGTGTATTTGTTTCATATCATTCCTATGTTGTAATTCATTAATGACCACTTTTTTTAGTAGTGGCGAAGTCACCCAAAGATTTTTATTAAAATCTAGATAGTGATGCCTAATTAATGATTAAACGGTAGGAGGAGGTGTGTTTACTTTTGAGGTGATCGATGCATAAGAAGTATCGATCGTTGACGATAAGAATGTTGCTTTAAGAAAAATGTGGGATCCCCGGGTACCGAGCTCGAATTCGCCCTATAGTGAGTCGTATTACAATTCACTGGCCGTCGTTTTACA
>ENA-OWMI01000003-OWMI01000003.1-marine-metagenome-genome-assembly--contig:-NODE-3-length-34192-cov-16.429313_pt1 | contig 34192 bp, 27 predicted proteins | sample MGYA00248936_ERZ651129 | MGnify/ENA primary metagenome ERZ651129 (study PRJEB26858, sample SAMN05422230) | marine metagenome | place: Canada:British Columbia, Canada | study: EMG produced TPA metagenomics... | reverse complement strand
ATTACGCCAAGCTATTTAGGTGAGACTATAGAATACTCAAGCTTGCATGCCTGCAGGTCGACTCTAGAGGATCCCACGGCTCTGTCAATCTTAGAGTCGATGAGTAGTGATCTGAAATATATCGGTGGAGCTGGCACAGCTGCCCAAGTCAAAGCGTTGGTGAATATGGTGATGAATATCAATACGGCGGGATTGGCTGAAGGGTTAGGCTTAGGTGCTGCATTGGGATTAGATTTGAATGTTTTGATGTCTGTGTTTTCGCAAACTGGCGCAAATTCTCGCGTGCTTGAAACCGATGGTGAAGATATGGTTGCGCGTGATCACGAATGTTATTTTTCGGCAGATCACGCCGCCAAAGATTCAGGCATCGCGCTTTCATTAGCGGCTGATTCGGGTTTGAATTTGCCTCTTGCAGCAGCATCAAAAGATCAATTTGAAAAATTGAAAGCGGCTGGCAAAGGTGATTTGGACAAGTCTGGTGTTGCTGAGCTGACCTTTCCAGGACGCAATGACTAAAGTGGTTTCGTAAGTGTGTGTCGAGGGTACCCGCAATGTTTGAGAAAATCATAAGAAAAGTTTGGAATCGGCGCACAACTGCGAAACGCGTTGTGCTACACATCACTGTGAAAACCCAAGACCCTGATGGCAATTGGCATGAGGTGATCTCGGAAGATGTCAGCGAAAGTGGTGTTCGGTTGCGTTTTGCAAAGGTGGGACTCGCCATGGTGCTTGGGCACCGGGAAGAGGTACCCTTGGAGTTGCTCCTCGAGAATGAGGAAACGCCTATCAAAGCACAAGCACAATTGGTTTGGGCATACAATACCGCACAAGGTGGATCAATCAGTGGCTGGCGTTTTGAGAACTTTGATGGGAATTCGCAACGCAGATTACAGACTTTTGTAGCTGAGAATCTTGGATAAGATGCTGTTGTGAATGTTTTCGAATTCACGGTTGCCCAGAAACGTGCAAATTGGTATATTCCAGCATCTTGATGCGATCTTAAATTATAACGGGGCGTGGCTCAGCCCGGTAGAGCGCCTGCTTCGGGAGCAGGAGGCCGAGAGTTCAAATCTCTCCGTCCCGACCATATAAAACAACGGCTTACGTGATTTTGCGTAAGCCGTTTTGTTTTGTGTTTCACGGATAGTTCACGAAATTTTGGCTTCGGTCTATTTTACGGCATCTCAGTGTGTTTCTTGATAGGTGGGTGTGGCTATTTCCAATGGAAATGCGACAGTCAGTATGATATAGTCTTGGAATAGTGGACAGTGAGTTAAACCAATTTTTTGGACTTGGCCGCGATAGAAAGTAGCCCGATATGCCAATACTTTCAGATTTACTTTCCTCGTCCACCATTTTCGGGCATATTAATCGTTTTTTTTTTTTAAAAAAAGATAGGAGTAACATTACTCATTGTTGTTTTTTATGGACTTATGGCGGTTTTGGTGGTTTGCATGTTTTGTGGAATCGGGTTATAATTAAAACGTAAGAAACAGATATACACGCAAAACAATAGCCCGATGATGCGCTAACATCACCGAGCCAAAGAAGAATTGCTACAGACATTGGGTCTGAGTAGCAATTTGAAGGTATGTTTTTTATGCAGTAAGTCAAGTTGAATCAATAGGAGACACTTGCTCTCGCCCTTTCCCGATGCAATGATCGACGCCGCTTTCTTTGACCGCTTCCACGCCTACATACCTGGCTGGGAAATTCCAAAGATGCGGCCCGAGTTTTTTACCGATCAATACGGCTTCATCGTAGACTACCTGGCAGAGTTTTTCAGAGAGATGCGCAAACACAACTTTAGTGACGCCATCAGCAAATACTTTCAACTGGGCCGTGACCTCAACCAACGCGACACCATCGCCGTAAAACACACCGTCTCAGGACTTCTCAAACTCCTCTATCCACACGAAGACTACGACAAAGAAGCTGTGCGTGAGTGTCTTGAATATGCACTTGAGGCAAGACGACGCATGAAAGAACAGCTCAAACGCATTGGTGGCATGGAGTTCTTCGATGTGCACTTGAGCTACATTGACATGGAAACGAGTGAAGAGAAGATTATTCGGGTCCAAGAACAGGGGGGAGATGCCTTGATCCCCGAAGACCCACTAAACCCCGGTTCACTCTATACCGTCTGTCGAGGCAGTGGCGGGCATCTCGGCTTGTATCGCTTGGAAACCCAAGTCACTGCTGGAAATGGACAGCTGAAATCCTCTGGCCTGGGATCGAACACGGCCGCGAAAGAGTCCGTAAAGGTTGGGTTCGATTACTTCCGTGCAAATGCCACACAGATCCAGGCATCCCTCAAACCAGGGGATCACGACTATCACATGCACATAGTAGAAGCCCACAACACCGGACCTTCTATAGCGCTCACGATGGCAACCTTTGTCGCACTTTGTTCTGCCATGGTTGGCAAGGCCCTCGAATCGCAAATGGTGGTGTTGGGCAGCATGAGCCTGGGCGGAAATATCGTTCCAGTGGAGAACCTTGCAGAGTCACTCCAGGTCGCGGCAGATGCCGGAGCCAAACGTCTCCTTTTGCCAATGGCCAGCGTCGGCGATATTCCCACCATACCCGGGGAACTCTTTGCCAAGTTCCAAACCAGCTTCTACGCCGATCCGAGTGATGCAGTCTTCAAAGCGTTGGGTGTGCAATAGTCAAATCCATATGTGATAATACGCTTTGGTATTCAGGGCGGATATATTTCTTAAATTCAACTATTAGTGCCGGTGTTCGGCCCAAGGCCATTCCCCGACTGCGTCGGTACCACAGCTGATTCGTTGGAGATAACCTTCACCTGGCAAACTGTAGCGGTAAACACGGTCGGGGAACAAGCAAAATTATCAATTCAGAGGTTTATTGTGATACTTAAATACTCTTGCCCAAACTGTGATGCACTTATTGTTTCAATGTCTATGGGCGTGCGTGAAATAACAGAGTGTAAAGCTTGTCAAGCCCAAGTAACGATTCCCGAAGATGCGGAAGAGGCAACGGATATCGAGTGGCAAATGTATATCAATGAGAATGCCGCCACTGAAAGTTCGAAACTGGATGAGAAGGGTGATAGTAGTAACCATCAATTCTTGAGTCCATACACTTTTGTAGTCAACCGAAAGGTGTATGCCACCAATGTTATCGGTCTCAATTTATGCATAATTCTGTTAGTAGTGCTTCTTACAAGCATTTCCCAGAGGCAGACCTCTGCTGGGGGATTAGGGCTTGTATATATTATTGTCGGCTTGTTTACCTCCATCAATTTTTAATTTGCGCAACGCTTTGAAGGTAAGATTTGCTGAGGCTGAACAGGTTTTGCTTCACGTGATGAAAAGGCATAAACAATGAGTGATTTTCAAAGGTTCAATCATCACAGCAACCAAGATGATTTGATTAAGACCAAAATGCTTTACGAGCCCAAGCAAGGGCACTTGCTCAGTCTGGGGTTTGGGAATGTGGTGCGCAGCGAAGCCGATGTGATATATCTGTCCGCTTTTAATAACGATGCTTTTACGCGCACTTCTGCAATTGGAGCGCTGGCAGATGTGATCGGATATGAGCAGATGCTCAGATTCTGGCCAGACGATGATATTTCTGCTGGTGGATGTAAATTTGTTGATTTGCAGGGCTATGGATTGGGTTTTAAATATTTGATGTTAATCTCTATGGGCTGTCATCGTTCTGACGGGATATTACAGACGGCCAATTTGATACAAAAGGGGTTACAACTTTCATCTGCCCATCTTCGAAGTTTGACGAGTGACTTGCAGGTTGATGTTGTGGCGTTGGGGACGCAGTTTGGGCAATTGGATAGGCGGCATTGTTTTGATATTTTGACGCAATGGACAGAAGGGATTTTTGTTACAGCATCCAATGTACAGCATCTGCGTTTTGTTGCCTATGACCTGGATACGTTTGTGGATTTTTATGATGCTTTGCATCGGCAGAAGAATTTGGTACAACAAGAGTTGTCACTGGATACACAAATCGCTCTGAAACAGTATGGGGCTTTTGATCGGGATGTTCAAACGGCCTTGAAGACATTATCAATCAATCCTTTGCAGGTTATTGTGATTTGTAGAACCATTGCCGAAAAAGTCGCCCGCCAGTTATATGTAAGGCATTTCAAAGTTTCGTGTCCCACGTTGTTTGAAGCAATCAACACTTTGCACGAAAGCAAGCATCTGCCAGGCAGTATATTCTCATATTTACATACCTGTCGAGTTCTTGGTAATTTTTCAAATCATGCTTCTGACTTTGATCCATCACCCAAAGATGCGCAGGGTGTGATGTTTTTGACCTTGCGGATTGTAGAGTGGTTCTTGGAACTGGGGGATGACGGGTGAGTTCGTTTGCGAAACATACAACTGGCAGAATTGGTAATCTGGTAGTTAGATAAATCCATAATTATGTCATAAAAAAGCACGTCTCACCTTCTTGAGACGTGCTTTTTTACGTATTTGAAACGTTCGCCATTTGCTTCGGGCCTCCGTATTTTACTCGATGGTGATCACTTTGACAGGTTACCTGCCAGTGTTGATGCCATATTTCTCCAGCCAGTTTGAAAAAGTCTGGTAGTTGGGTAAGCCCACAAGTTTGGCGGCTTCATTTTTGGTTCGGTTGGATTCTTCCCACGCGCGCTCAAGATAGTGCTTTGCGACCTCATCCAACGTGGATTGCAGGCTAAACCCGTTGCCTAATGACTGAGCGAGTATGGTTTCTGTGGTGGATTGGATAGGGGGTAGGATGGCATCTTGTATGTCTTGTTTTGAGAGAGTGTCTCCCGAAGACCATAAAACGGCGCGCCTCAATGTGTTTAAAAGTTCACGTACATTGCCCGGCCAGGTATGCTTGGGAGTATATTCCTTGCAGAAACAGAAAGTTTCTTATGTTGGTGCGTGGGGTCTTCTTCGCTTTCCTGATTGACATGTTCAAGGAGCGCCTCAATCAAAAGCGTGAGATCCCCTGTACGTTCTGATAACGATGGTAATTTCAGGTAGGCCACAGCCAAACGGTAAAAGAGATCTTCCCGAAAGCGTCCTTCTGCGACTTCGTCTGTCAAGGTGCGATTGGTTGCAGTAGTGAGGCGCACATCAATTTTGATGGGGGTTGATGATCCCACGCGCGTGATTTCGCCTTCTTGTAAAACTCGTAGGAGGCGCACCTGCATATCTTTGGGCAACTCTCCAATTTCATCGAGAAAGATCGTGCCGCCGTTGGCCATCTCAAAATGGCCCTTGCGTTGTTTTTCTGCACCAGTAAAAGACCCTTTCTCATGACCAAAGAGTTCTGATTCCACAAGCGAATTGGGTATTGCACCACAGTTGACTGTGATAAGGGGTTTGTCTTTGCGAGGGCCGCTGTTGTGGATGGCTCGTGCAAATAACTCTTTGCCTGTGCCAGAGGCACCTTCTATGAGTACGGGGATGTTGCGAAGGGCCGCACGCTGGGCCTTTTCTATCACTCGTCTCATCACACGGCTTCTGTAAAGAATGTCTGCAAAGCCTGCCGTTTCAGCAGGTATGGCTTCACTGCTTTTTTGTAGGCGCTGGTCGGAGGTGGAGAGGATATCGTAGAATTCTGCTGCAATGTCGAACGGGACTTCGGCTATTTGCACGCCCTGTTGGAGAGAAGACTGTATCAACGTGGCAGGGAAAATGGTTTTGGAAATCAGTATCCAGACGGCGGCCATAGCAGAGGTGCCAGGGCTGATATGGAAGGTTAGGTCTGTTTGGGGGCCATGTTGGGTCAGCACATCTTCACAGGCCTTGCGAGCTGTTTTGTAGATTTCCCCAAAATGCATGGGTGATGAGAGTTTTGCCGACTGGGCCTGAATAGGGATGTCGGTTTGTTTTTTTAACCATGCAAGGTAGGGGCGCACTTGCTTCTGTGGGTAATTATAGAGCAAGTAAACCTGATCGCAGGTGTTTTTTTGCAAGGCCTGTGCGATGGGCCCCAGGCCCACTTTCTCAGTGTCTTTTTCTGCATTCAGGTCTGTCTGGCCAATCCAGCAAAGGAGTATGTTTTTCATAGTCATAAATAGTATAAATAATTTTGTGATCATGCAAGGAATTTTATGTATGTATCAGGTATGAACCTTCGAAACGCTTTGTTTTGAAGGTTTTTTTGTTTGGCACGAATCTCGCTATAAGGAAGGGTGTCGTTTCAATGTACTCTAAACCTCTGGAAATGGGAGCTTCCAATGATGGCAACTGCAAACACATTCAGGCCACGCTTCTGTTTCTTGATGAGACCCAAAAAGGCAGTTGTTAGATCCCTTTAGCCTTCTATGTTCGGGATGAAGACCAAGATAACATTGAAATTGAAGTTGATGAAACAGTATCTGAAGCAGATAAGTCGTAACGGCAAGTGATCAACCCCTTGGTATGCAGTTGGCGAAAAGCAGCAATATTTATCTGGATCCTGAAAGTCGGGAATTTGTCACCGCGGGGTGGTGTAACCAAAAAGGAGAATCAAAATGAATGAGAAATTAACTGAAATAGCATGTTTGATTGATCGATCTGGTTCTATGAACCATATTCGGTCAGATGCGCTTGATGGCTTTAATGCGTTTCTGGAAGGGCAAAAAAAGGTGGGAGGTGAGGCACGCCTCTCGCTCGTTTTATTCAATGACACATACGAGCTTGTCCAGGAGTGTGTAGACATTCAGGATGTTCCGGAGTTGGATGAAACTACCTATACGCCGGGTGGGTCCACTGCTTTGTTGGATGCCATCGGACGGACAATTGATGATATTGGAAAGAGGTTGTCGGATAACTCAGAAGAAGAACGCCCCGGTAAGGTGATTGTTGCTGTTTTGACCGATGGCCTTGAGAATGCAAGTCGGGTTTATACTTCCTACAAGGTTTCGGATATGATCCGGCATCAAGAAGAAGCGTATAACTGGGAGTTTATTTATCTGGGAGCCAATCAGGATGCTGTCTTGGAGGCTCAGAAATTATCTATTCGTGCCAGTAATGCTGTCAGTTGGGATTCTGATTCTCAAGGAACAAGGGTGGCATTTAACCGATTGAGTGCCGATGTCAGAAAACGACGTGTCTCTCACCGAAAGGGCAAAAATGTCAAAAAATAAATTAGAAGATCGAGTGAGTGAGCAGGATATCGTCGAGATGTCAGGAAGCGGTTCTGAATGCACATAAAGAGTGAGTAACCATGTGCGATGAAACAAAATTTCTCAGGAGGCAGAGGAGGCATCACTGTCATTTTGAAGACGATCTTGTTAGGTAGGATTAGCGCAGATGTCATTGGTTTAATAAATGAATATAATGCCCTCGCTATACTTATGAGAAAACATACTATTTGATCGAGACAAAAGGAGGAGATTTGAAGGATTTATACGGTGAAATTGTGCTGGCACCACCTGTTGAAGTGATGGACTTTCTCTTTGTAGGATCGCAGTATAACTTTGAGCGTGACGGCCAAATTTTTGAAGACAGAAGTTATCAGAATTGGGAATCTGATTTGTGGCGTATATTGCATGCAACCAATGAGCCGTATCACCGGGAATTTGTCGGATATACTGACAGGTGGGCACCCCCAGGGCCAGAACAATTTTACGCCATAAGAGGACACCGAATGGCTCTGAATTTGGATGATGCAACCGACCCTGAACATATTTGCTTTGAATGTGTTGACGCAGGGGTTAAATGGATTCGAGGGGGTTTGGAAGCGGGTAAGGCTATGTTTTGCCATTGTAATATGGGGGTGAGTAGAAGCCCCTCTATTGCAATGGTAACAATGGCCAGTCTTGGTGAACTTTCCCATGATATTTCTGAAGCACGAGCAGAATTTAAACAGCGTTACGACCGATTTTTGCCAGGGCAGGGGATGTCGCTTTTTGTCGAGCGAAATTGGGAGCGTTTAATAAATTCTTAAGTGTGCTGGGGTGACGAAGCTGGAAGACTGAGTTGGGGCTATCTCAGGCGGCACGGTATTGATGTAAAGTTCGTATCTCAAAACTTCCCTGATGGTCAAATTGGCAAGTTGATGGAGCGTATCTATGAGCGGAAGGGCGATTTAAAAAAATGAAATAATTGCAGGTTATTCGTTTCAAAAGTCACATATTTTTATGAAAGACAGCGCAAATTGACTTTTCACTGGAAGGATCTGGCATGCGAAACAGGTTGAAAATATGGCTGTGGCTGGGCATCGTAATCCTATTGTCCATTCTGCCTCTACAATCTTTTGTGTCTGTGCCTGGCGATATTGTTCTGCTTCTATTGTAGAAGCAAAGAACTCATCTGGTGAGCAGTTTGGATATGAGTCTAAAGCGGAAAGGATCAGAGAGGCATGTGTGGATGGGCTATCAGCAGAGGCAACGATTGATCGCGTCATGTCATTAGTGAAACCCTGGAGGGAATTGAAAATGCCAAGTAAAGGTCATATGGCTCAGTTGATTGAAGAAATAAATAAAAAAGAATTGGAAACTAAACGACGGCAAGAAAATCGGGAACGCATGCTTGAAGAAACAAAAAAAACAGAATTGGGAACTAAACGATGGCGAGAAAATTTTAAACGCATGATTGAAGATGTAAATCAAACAGAATTGGAAACTAAACAACGGCAAGAAAATCGGAAGCGCATTGCAACCGAATGGGCAAAAGGCCAGCGTGAATTACCGGGCAAATATATTGTGTCTGAGGCTAAAAAAGGAGAATTTTTTCACGGGTTGGGAATCAGTGAGTCTGTTTTTAAGAACTTAATATCTGGCTCATATAGAGAAAATGAGGATATGGCCGTTGATGCCCAACGTCATTTGCTCAGAGCGGATATAGACAAATTTTTATCCAGAATACAGGAAGTTGCTCAGGAATTGCTGGATTGCCAAGTGTTGAAGCCGCATCTGGCGTGTTTGGAAAAAGACCGAGAGATTTATCCTTATGATGAGGATGAGGATTTGGAAAGGGTCTTTGGAGATCCTGAATGGGTAGTCAAGTGTATCAGCGAAGCTGTAGGACGCACTGTACAAGCATCAAAAGCGGAGAGCCCTAAAACTCTACCCTCGGAGGTGTGGGAACTAAAAGGTCAATACAACAGGATTTCGGGTGAAATAGATCAAATGGGCGAAGATATTGCAAAAGGAGGAAAGTTGAACCCTGAAGTGGGCATCAACCATTTGCAGAGTTTAAGCAATCAGCTCGATACCTTAAGCTCTGATTTGGCCAGATATGGACTTGGTGGTTTTTGGGGTGACGGGGAACCTGCTTTTGAGACTCGGGGAAGACAAACAGTATTTGAAGAATATCGGGCACCCATAGTTATAAGTCTTACATTGATGCAGGAGATAACGAAAATACTAAATTTCGTGAAGGAAGAGATTGAATTCCATAGAGAGCGCGTGCAGGTCAATTTGCTCAAATCCGAATTAGATAGGGCCGTTATTATCGTCTGGGAAGTCATATCTCAGCTTAAGAAGAAACCGGTAGCCTACAACGTCGCCTTTGCTCTTCATTATCTTGGATATGAACCGCAAGTCCCTTTGGAAAAGGCTAAAGATGAAGATTCCACTGTCAATAGATGGACGACCCGCTACCGTAGACTGGAGAGGACTTTGGAGGCTAATGCTATAAAGCTCTCAGAGATCCTGTTCGCTCAGCGAGGATAAATTGTGCAATAGTGCTTTGAAAAAACAGAGTTACTTGGATTGTATACCCCATTGTTCAGATATCCATTCTGGCCAAGCTTCTTCAATACTGCGTCCAAATGCGTACTCAATGCAAGATGCCGTTTTGGCTGCATCCGTGCACAAATACTTGGGATTTGGCACGATACCAACACGTCCCAAGTCTAACCGGTCGGAATCCCAGCAGGTCTTTATCATTATGTCTTGATGGGTACGTGAATGGGTGTGATTCACGCAGGCTTCATATAGCCTTTCAAACATATCATCAGGCAGATCAAAATGCGTTCCCCGGAAGGATGCGGCCAGATTGGCACCACGCTTTCCGTGTTCAGGGTCAGAATTTTCATTTAATCGACAAGCATCATGAAAAACTGAAAAAAGAGCAACCACTCTGGAATCGGTACCTGTTTTTGGAGCCAGATACATTCCGTTTTCATAGACTCGCGCCCAGTGCAGGACGCCGTGAATTCCATCTGTTGGCAGAATGTACTGATCGAGAATAGCGTGCATCAATGCCGGAGTGATGGGACTTCTTGCCATCCAGATATCATTTGGACCGACGATGAGCGTATCTAGGTTGACTTTCAAGCCACATTTGGGGCATGTTGCCGTGGACACCTGCTCAAGATATTCTTCGTCAAAGTCATCCAGATCCAGATTAACTGAAGGCCGCCACCAATCCTGATAGTGTTTCTCGCAGCCTGGACACTGGACAATAATCTGTTCAATCGGTGAAGTCATACATCCACCTAAGGTTTGAAGGACGACTACCTTGCCTTTGACCAACTGCATCGTCCTGTGGTTTTGTGACGAGTTTTACAATGCGCCTGATGTTGCTGGCCACTAAGATCAAGAGATGTTGGGTCTTCACACGAGCATGGGTGCGATTCTGAGATTTTAACATCGTCAATCACACCTTGAATATGACTGAGTAGAGATTCTTATTCCACTCTTCCTGGCCTTTATCGAATGTACTGCGAATATAGTTTTGGTGTCACAGGTTGTCAAGATGCAGGAAAATGGGGGGAGCACTCAAGTGGAAGTCCTGGGGGGACGAAAAGAGGTCGCATCTTGTGGACCGAATCACCCAGTTTACGCTTTTAGCATTGCTTAAGCTTCTATTCAAGCGACTTTATCGCCAGCCACGACTTCATCTATCGTGATTGCCAATTAAATCCGACAGTTCTCGAGTATGATCGATTTGGAGACCACTTGAAGATGAGTCGACTCTTTAGTGAATGGGATGAGGAAATTCTATTTTTTCACAGATAAAAGAAAACATCTTCCAATTTTGCGCGTACCTGAAACATTTAGTATAATTATCCAGCAATAAAAACGGCAGATCGCCGAAGACGCCTGACTCACTAAATCCACCATAGATGTTATACTCATACATGAGCAACTTTTCAAGGGAGACCCCATGAAAGGATCAATTCAAAAGCGTTCCAATGGATATGCCATAAGATATGACATCGGCATGGTTTGGGATGAAGAGAAGAATGAGTATGTTCGCAAGCAGAAATGGGAAAAGGTGCCGTGGAAGAAGCGCAAGAGCCAAACCAGCGGTGATGTGAAATGGGTAGCACCCAACAAGACAGATGCGGAAAAACGGCTTGCAGAGCGTCTTGCTCAACTCAACAGTGGTGAGTATATCGAGCCTACCGATTTAACCTTTGCACAGTTCAAAGATGAATGGATGGAGAAATACGCAGAGGTGGGAGAGATTAGAGATTCAACATTGACTTTGTATCGTGGCCTGTTTAAAAAGCATATCATACCTGTTTTTGGTGGCAAGCCACTGGCAAGTATCGTCACAAGAGACATACAGGGGTTTAAGGCCAAATTGCTCAAAGAAGGGAAGACGGTTGTCAAATGGGCGGAAGGGGCGGATGGCCAAAAGGTGAAAGAGACCGCTACTACAGGACTGTCACCTCAGACCGTTAAGCATATACTCCGATTGATGCGCCAAATGTTTGGCCATGCTATTGACTGGAATTACTTGAGAATTAATCCTGCCAAAAAAGTACCAAATCCCAAGATAGTGAAAAAAGAAATGGATCACTTTAACCCTGAAGAAGTGCGGTTGTTATTAGACAAGGTGCCTCAACGGTGGTACGCGTTTATGTTGACCACTATCGTTACGGGCCTAAGGATGGGCGAGATGATAGCCATGCGTTGGGAAAATATAGACTGGAATAGGGAGCAGTATTTTGTCAAAGAGACATGGCTGAGGTCAAGGGAGGGGCGTAAGGCTTCTTTTGCGCCACCGAAGACAGAATCATCCATTGCACCAGTAGATTTAACCCCAACATGCTTAGATGGGCTCAGAGAGCATAGGAAGGCTCAGGCTGCCGAGAAATTGGAAGCGGGAGAGAAATATCAAGATCAGGGACTTGTGTTTGCGACGCCAATAGGAACGCCTTTAGATGACAGTCATATTGTAAAAAGAATGTTTCGCCCAACATTAACAGAGGCTGGATTGAGGACGATCCGATTTCACGATACGAGGCATACCTGTGCTTCTCTTCTTATCTATCAAGGTGAGTCACCTAAGTATATCCAAAAGCAACTGAGGCACGCCTCTGTGGATATTACCTTTGATCGATATGGGCATCTATTTCCTGATACCAATAAAGAAGCTGTCAGACGTTTGGATGATACGATATTTGGAACAAGGAAGGAATTGGGTGTGGTATAGCATTTCACGGATAGTTCACGGATAGTTCACGGAATAGACAGAGATAGGCATAAGTAAAAATAGGTAGATGGGTGAAATAAGTGTGTAACTTGTCCGTAATACAGGTACATACGGCATTAGTGAGAAATAGACGGGAATAGGCATTAAACCCGAAAAGCGACTTCGGGAGCAGGAGGCCGAGAGTTCAAATCTCTCCGTCCCGACCATAAAGAACAAGGGTTTGCATCTTTTGATGCAAACCCTTTTGTGTTATATTTCACGGATAGTTTACCAATTTTTTTGCATCCTTGTCATGGTTGCCCATTTGAAATATCAAAAAGATCGCAATTGCTCAAAAACAAAAGGCTACTTGTGTGGTCGGATCAAACGTTCCTGATGAGGAGTTGAGTGACAAAGCGGTTATTCGAGCATATAAAGGCCAGAGTGAGGTCGAAACAGGCTTCCGCTTTTTGAAGGACCCGCTCTTCTTTGTCTCTTCTCTCTTTATCAAAAAGCCAGCTCGCATTCAAGCCTTGCTCGTGGTCCTGACTCTGGCTTTGTTGGTCTACTCCATAGGGCAAAGAAGAATGCGAAACGCCTTAGAGGCACAACAAGAAGCCCTGCCAAATCAAATCGGGATACCCACACCACGACCAACCCTGCGATGGATCTTTCAAATGTTGGACGGCATACATCGCGTTATTTTACACACGGGAACCGTGAAGAAAATCCTGATTGAGGGCCTCACGGACATCAGAATTAAAATCTTGAAATTATTTGGCTTAACGGTTCAACGCATTTATCAAACTTCTTACCCTTAAGTCTGCTCAATGTCGGTTAGATTTGTCTTGACACCTATTTTGTTGAAGCTTATTATCATCTCAAATGATATTCGTGAATAGAGGGAGGCATTCGTTTTTTGTTTGAGCTGTTTATGAACAATTAAGCGAAGAATGAACAATCAAATTGTTCATTCGCCAGATCTTCCGTCGGGGAAGTGCTCACCGAGATATTGTTAATAAGAAAATAGAATAGACTCGAGCGCCACGGGGGGCATCGCGTGTTTTTGCGTGTGCTCTCCGTGGCGCTCGGGGTTTTTTATAGGTAACCATAGGTATAAATCCCCTTTAGAGCCCCCATCGGCCCAAATTAATTGGATGGAAACCGGATCGTTCCATGTCACATCCCTAATTCGAAGCGGTATTTATACCAAGCAGGTTCTTAGGCTTTTTCGGGTGCTATAAAAGGATTTGAACTCAGCGCAGAGGCATTTAATCTTACTGATCGTGTTCACCGTCAACTTTTACCGGCTCGAGGCGCGGTCAACCGGGCCAAAACGGCGAAATAATTAGACGAAGTTTACTGCTTCTCTTTTATACCGATGTTAAATTTTTCGCGGGAATGCAATTCTACGTCAATGGGAGTTTACTGGAAAATGACAAATATGAAGGCGGTATTTTAGAGATTTCTGGTGGAAGTGATTTTATCGGTAAGTCAAATTGGAGTAATGATGCGTATTTCCAAGGATATATGTCAGAGTTTCGCATTTGGAATAGGGTTCTGACGAAAAATGAAATATTTACGAGAAAAGATCGTCTTCTAAATGGAGATGAGGCAAGCTTATTGGCATACTGGCAGTTCAATGCGATTGAAGGTTCCTTTGTGAATAGTTCTGGATCAGTTGGAAATATGGCTACACTAATGGGTAATGCACGAATCGTTAGCGTTCCAGCAATTGCACCTTTGCTTATTCCTGGCGAATTGGAAAAGGTTGCCCAGAAACACTATGATAGAGCAATAACTGCCGTTGAATCAGAAAATTACCTCAAAGCAGTTTCAGAGTTTGAGAAGGCATTAGAGTACGTTAACAATTTTAAAGACGCTTTGCAAAAGAAGGTTGACGCACAGAGACTAGCAAATGAAAAGGTAGCATTGGAAAACTACAATAAGGGGCTAGAATATCTTGGTAGGTATGAATATCGAAAGGCATATGAGGCATTTGTTACGACAGAAAGTTTTATTAAAAATTTCAAAGATGTAAATCAGAAGAGGCAAGATGTGTTGGGGAAGGCACAATATAAGGTTGCGGTTGTCCCATTTAAGTCGAGAGTATACGGCTTCAATGTAAATGATTTTAACAATTCCTTTTCCTCAAGACTATATAATCGGAATTCCACATTCATCAAATGGACTAATCTGTCAAGTTTTGCATCAAGGAATTCCACGGGTGGTCGCAATTCAAACTTGAATGAGTTGACAAATCAAGCGAAAGATTCAGATGTTCGGATTTTAGTTACTGGCGAAATTGTGGACATGTCTTCAAATGTTGTTCCTCCTGAAAGGGAGATGAAGACTGCAGATTATGTTCGAGAGGTAACGTATACGGACGATAAGGGGAAGAAAAAAACTAGGAAGGAAAAGACGGGTAGTGAAACATACTACATAATAAAAAAGTCGAAAACACTCTCATGTAAAGTGCTTATACAAATTATAGATACATTGACAGAGGAAGTCTTGAAAGTAGAGGAAGTTTCTACACTGGTAAAAGATGAACTCGAATACGCCGAAACTCGGGCAGATATAGACTATCTGTGGGTTTGGGACTCTGGATTATTCGGTTGGGGTAAAGGCTATAAACCTTTATCACAGAATGAGTCGAGATTTAGAGCCAGCAAGAACTTCAGATCAGACTCTGAATTGCTTGTGGAAGCTTCGGGTGTCCTATTGGGGAAGTCTGTTGAAACTGCGTTTAGTTTTTTAGAGCCGTTTGCACCTGTAGCCTATGAGACAACGAGTTTCTATAAGGAAGAGCAGAAAAAAAAAGGAGAGAAACTAACTCAGTCTAAAGATCTATATGAAAGAGGTTTATTTCACGAAGCACTTGAAACTCTCTCTTCTATTGGAGAGAACTTTCAAATTACGGAAGTTATACGCTTAAAAAGGCAAATTGGAGAAGGTATTGAAAAACAAAAAAAGAAAGAGGCTGCATACAGGCAACAATTTTCTGTGTGGTTGCCAAATTCATCGTGGGTCAAATTTGACTCTTGGGGAAAACAAGAGATTACATTTCTTGATAAAAAGAACCTAAAAATCGTGAATGACCAGAGTCGATTGCAGGGAGCCCCAGCTAAGTCAGTATTTGAAGGCAGTTATCAGATGGTTGGGACTGGCAAGGAGGTTATTGTTCGGGGACAAATTGAGAGTGGGCATACTGAAATCCTGATGCGGTGGAAACCAAGCTATACATTTAACGATTCTCCAATCCATCTCATAATTATGCCGGCTAGCAAAGATCGCATAGCGATTGAAACTGGAGATAACATGCTGCTACATATTACAAATGATAAGAATGATAATATTTGGAGAAGAAAGTAGAGGAATTTCTTCCACTATTCCAAAACACCTCAATAAGAATGAAAAAAATTGAGTAAGGAACCAAGATTAATTCTTATCTACCTGACATATATCGAAAAAGGAATCAATATGAAAGCAAATGTTTTCTGTTCACTAAAAAAATTGATTTACTCGTGGTTCTTTATAACTTTGATTCCAGGGTTTTTGAGTCATATATGGGCTGTCCAGCTAAATCCATCTAAGAGTTGGGAAATTATCGGTCAGTTTGATTCTTCCCAAATAAGCCAAATTTTTCCTCTGTCAGATGACGAAATATGGATTACGATGTATGATGATTTTGAATCAATAATTTATCAATTTCGAGACAGGAAATGGACAAAACAAGAACCAGTTCCCAATGTGGGTGGTTTAGTTGATATCGTTTTTGTTAATTATAATAAAGGATGGGCAATTGGTAGTTCTGGTGTTTTGGAATATGATGGTGTGTTTTGGCGGAAAGTGGAAGGTCTACCCGGACATGGAAAGGCATTAAGAAATAATATCAGTGTGGTTTCCACCGATGAAGTTTGGTTCTCAAATGGGTATAAGTATAAGAATGGTAATTATGATACTTTTACCTTTCCGGCTGATAGATATATTGCAGACATCATAATGAAAAATAGCGAATCAGGTGTGGCTTTGACTGCCAAGTCATCATCTTTATCTGAACCTGTTTTCTATAATTTCAATGGTTTGGCATGGACACCTACCTTGGAAGTGCCATATCATTCGGGTGGGAATGCCTCTTACTATGGCCAGGGTTTTCCACGTGGCATTGCTGTTAACGATAGTTTGGATATTTTTTTTGACAATGGTGCTGGAAGTGGGGGCTTCCGAACATATGAACGTATCTACAAATATCACAAATCCCAGAATGCGCTTAATGAGATAGATAGGAGTGCATTCCCGCTTAGAGATTCGGGATCATTCAAGGTTCTAGGTATAGATCAAGATAAGTTAGTATGGATGAGAGTTTTTGATCACGGAAGTTACGGTGGTAATGCTGACGATGATCCATATGTCGGTTGGCTTGATGATAAGCTAAATATTCTGTCTTTGGAACCATCACTCTCACACATTACTTTGCTCAAGTTTGGCTCAGCTTATGCGTGGGCGTTGTCGATAGACCAAACTACAATTTATAGAGCAAATGTTGTTTTTCCCGAAATCAAACTTTCGTCACGTGAGATCAAATTCGATAATGTACCATACACCGAATTGCCAGAAATTAATAGACAAACCCGAGGAAATTTGTCCATATCAAATAAAGGTAGTGGAAATCTGGAAATATTCCAGATAGAAAATAATAGTGAAATGTATCGTATTCAACCTACAACTGGTATAGTTGCTCCCGGGGATAGTTTGAATATTGCGATAGTGTTTCTACCTACTACGGACGGAAAACATGATGGACTTTTGACCATAGTGAGCAATGATCCAAACACCCCCAATATAAAAGTGAGTTTATCTGGCGTAACCAAAGGTAGCATTATACCGCCTACCTTGGATATATCCAATGAGAAGGTAGACTTCGGTGCTGTTATTTTGGATTCAAATGGTAACCACTTTAAAAAAGTCGTGAAATTGAGTAACAAAGGAGAAGCATTGTTGCATATAAACAGCTTATCATTCGAACCAGATTATTTCTCTTTGAGCGACAATTTACCGCAAATCCCCATAGTCTTGGCGCAGGACCAGTCAATAGAATTGGAAATCCTCTTTGTTTCAGAAGTATCTGGGCAATATGAGGGCTACTTAAGTATTGGAAACGATGATCCTCGTTTCCAAGAGACTTCCTTAAGACTTCCTTTGTCATCTCAAGCTTTCAGTACATCTGTTGATCTGGATCTTAATGATGAGATAGGTAACCAAGAAGAATACAAGAAGAAGGGTATATCAAGTGGTGATACCATCTCTGTTCAGATCTTTGCACGTGAGCTACCACTGATAAATGGCTTTTCAGCTCTGTTAATATTCGACCAAGGATTCATTGAATTCCAAGATAATGGTTTTTCTGTTGGTAGCCTGTTTCTTGGGGCATTGCCGCTCACAACAAGTAATGACAGCACGGTAGAGATAAATGTTGCTTCTATTAGCGGTCCTTCGTCAGAAAGAGACGGATTACTTGGGACTGCCTTATTTACTGCTCTGACGGATTTTGCAGATAGCACAATAATAGGACTAACAAGCAGTTCTTTTGCAGTTACGAACGGTTCTCTCCAAACTATCCATCCTTTCTTATCTGTGATATTGAGTTCTGAACTTGATCTTTACGGGGATTTTAATAGTGATAATGCGGTTGGATTTCCAGATTTCATCATGTTTGCTCAAAACTTTGGAAAGAAGTCAGGTGATGTTACATTTGAAAAAAGATTTGACGCAAACGACGATGGTGAAATCGGATTCCCAGACTTTCTTCAATTTGCACAGAACTTTGGAAAGACAGTTGAATAAAAACTTTGCGATTTCTGTTGTGGCTTCCAAGTGATTATATAATAGAGATATTGGAAGGATGGATATTCAGGTATCAAGTTTGGTAGGGTGAGTCTCAGGCCCTTGGACATACGCTGACAGCCGTTTGGAATCACATACAAAGGTTATGGAGATTGGAAGCGCGCCATATCTTATTACGAATGGTCGATTATTTGCAATTCAGGTATTCCATGTCCAACTATACATTTAAGTTCAGATATGTTTCTAAATCCATATGGGAGGTACAAAATGAAGTCATTAGCATTTTTGATATTGGTTTTGTTGCTGAATGGGTGCAGTCAAAATCGTACGGATTTCATAGAGATTAGACCAACTTTTGATTCAAATGGAGGTATTGAAACCATAAAAGTTAACCGGCAGAATATCAGTATTGTTGCTGGCAAAATTAAGTTTAGAGAAGGTCGTGAAGGAGAGAGCAATTTCAAAGAATATACAAACTCTCTAACTACTGAGGATATCGAAATAATGCTTAGCATGGAACCATCTAATCAACTTCCTTGTCAGATACAAGGAGTGTTGAACTTTGGGTTAGGGATAGGTGATGTGGTAGTGTATGAATCAAAGGAATATACCAATTTGTTCAGTGAATCAGACAGTATCGCTATCCGGTCGGGCCTGGAGTTCACTATCAGACAATACGAGAAATTCTGACTCTTTTAGCCTGATGTGTACACGTTGAGGGGCATTGCTAAATGCTAGGCAAGTAAAGGCAATTCGCCAGATTCTGGTGGAGTGGGGTTCTGTGATTGCTTCACAAGCTCAGGATAAACCGATCGGTGATAAGAAGAAAGGTCAATCAAAGAAATTCTAACAAAGGATGCTACGTAGCACAATACCCTCTTTATGGACGCCACGCCATATAGTCATATAATGGATATAAAAGTAGTAAATTCAGGAGCATTTCATCTACTATGTTCTCTCGCTCGATTAAAGGATCATCTGGATGGTATTCTTTTACGATGCCCGAATACCATCCATCACGCCCTTGTCGGATAAATTTAATGACATCGTCTTGGGATGCATCTGTGGAGAGATCCATGCGTTGTAATTGTTTCTGATCTGTATCATAGAGTTCATAGAAAAAGCCTTGTCCCAGTAGCGGAATCATGAGTCCCCAGAATGTATCTTGCTCATCTTGATTTCTGATACGTTTAAGAAAGGGGCTTGTTCGAATATGCGGGAGGTCTCACTTCTGGAACCGATGTTCAGGGGATAGGGAGACATCCCCCCCCATTTTTCAGAGATCCAATCAGGATGAGAACCTGAAATACTTTGTTGATAAGCCTGCTCGATCCATGATGGACTTTTAGCAACTTCCGTGCATAGATATTTGGGATCTGGCGTGATGCCAACTCGTCCCAGATCCAAGCGATCTGAATCCCAGCAAACTCTGATCGATAGGTCTTGATGAGTGTGTGAATAGGTGTGATGCGTGCAGGCGTCATGTAAACTTTGAAAAGCCTCATCGGGTAATTCAAAATGGATGCCACGAAATGACTTTGCCAAATTGGCACCGCGTATCCCATGTTCTGGGTCGGAATTTTCATTGATTCGACACGCATCATGGAAGACTGAAAAAAGCGCAACCACTTGGCGGTCAGCACCAGTTTTATTCGCCAATGACATTCCATTGTCATAAACTCGTGCCCAGTGTGCAATACCGTGAATACCGTTCGGCGTCAGAGTATATTGATCTATAATTGCGCGAATCAAATCGGGCGTTATCGGATATTTTTCATTCATAAGGAAATCCATACATAGAAATCAAGTTAAGAATCCAGCACCATTATCCACATGATCAGTATCATTCTGCCAGTAGTGCCCGTAGTGTCGGGTTGCGATAGTTCCGAAAGGTTTTCGAGTTAATACCCCGCTCCATTAAAAATGGCACTACAACAATCCAAATCCTACCGTTCAGAGATGTGGCATAAACCTCCCCCTCAATAATGGGTTCGTATCCATTGACCTCGTAGCGATTATCACCTATTAGGATTGATTCAACCCATCCCTCGTTTACCTGCACAGGAACCTTCCAAAGTTTGTGGGTTGCATCATCTCCATCTGATATATACGCCCAGTAAACACCAGAGGGAGGAGATTGCATTCCGTAGATCGAAAGCCCCAAACATATTAAGAAGACAAAGAGCAAAACGAGCCTTACTTTAAACTCTTCTGAAAGATTATGTGGAACAAGACCTATCACATTCCTCACGGTCAGAATCAAGAACGCGCAATAATCAAACAGTATCAGGCTGAAGCAGACGAGAGACGTTACTGCAATATGCCTTTCAGATATTTCAAGAAGAATCAGAATAATTGGCAGAAAAGCAAGCCCCGCATAGAAGAACCCTCTGGTTGTGCCAATCTCATTCTTGCTACTCCTGACGAGGAACATTGTCCAAGCCGATCCTAAACCCAAGGCACAAAAAAAAAGGGAAATAAGGGACATATAAATGAGAAAGTCGATGATGTTCATTATATAAAATCCAATTGATAAGTGTATTGAAAGTAAGTGTATCAGAAATAAGTGTGCCAATATTATAACTATTTTCTGATTAGGTCAAAGGGCAAATTTAATTGAAAAAGAGACATGGATATTCATTGGGCCAGAGAGATCCCATAGTGTGTTCTGGTCGTGGGAAACCATGTTTAGAGCGCACTTTTTTGTGTTTATAGTAAGCTCGCCCACAGTGAGCAAACAAAATTCCAAACACTCTTGTAGGTCATCCCTTAGAAATATCGAATGTTGACGGTCACAACGATATAATGGATTATCTCATTTATTTGTGTCCTGATTATCACGTGATGTTTAAAAGAAGGACATTTTCCATCCACTCGAAGGAACTAGAACTCAGGGCAAAAAAAAATTGGACTTTTAAATTTTATTCTTGTAACATGAATAGAATTCGGCATCCTCGGATGAAATGATTTTGAATGGATTTCAATTTTTTTCCGAAATCCTTAATATATTGGTTATGAAGAGTTTAATGAACGAATAACGATTTTTCATTCTGCATCCAAATTTAAATTACAACCCAAGGTTGAATTCGCATGAATTGTCCGCGCTGCTCAGTTTCCTGTCTACGGGTCAATGGAAAAAATGGGGAAACAGATGTCGCATATTGTCCGTCCTGCTATCAGATGGTCAAGGAATGCGCCAAGTGTCAGAATTATGGCCGTTTACTATCTAAATTTTGCTCGAAGTGCAATGCAAAACAGGATGCTCCGCCTGACGCTTGGCCTATGGCGCACTGCAATGCAAGCCGAAATGCCTATCGATTAACTAGTGATTATCAATTTCCAACCCCTCGTTATACACGCCGTTTCAAAGTGCCCGATATGCATCAAATCTCAAGTATGGTTCTGGCCGGGGGTATTCTCTTTGTGCCTGATCCTAGAGAAACGTGCTATCACCTTTACAACCCTTTGGGTGATACGCTCAAACCTATTCACGGAATTTCAGATGATACCCCTCATTCACGAATCGAGTGTGCTTCTGTTTCCTGCTTTTCGTCTACCCCAGTTATACATGATTACCATCTTTTTTTTGCGACTCCTAGCACCATTGTGCGAATCAATCTTGAAGTGACACAGAGAGAGGAGATTTTACACGATGAGAAGATTATTCTACCCAGACATTGCGCACCACTTGTGGTGTGCACAGAATTAGAGGGGGTAAAGAGAGAAGCAACACTTGTTTTCGGGTGCAAAAATCATTTGTTGATTATGAATACACTACATAAACCAGAATATCGATTTGTAGAGTTGTTAAATCTCAATAATGGGGAAGAAATTCGAACACCTTGTGTTTATCAAAATAGTCAAATTGTTGTGACAACGTCACAAGGCAAGCTATTTACCTTTGACCTTTTTGATGAAAACGTTTCTCAGGTTGAAGCTGTTTTTACTTCGAATGCTTCCTTTTCGGCACCGACTGCATTAGAAGATTGTATCATATTTGAAGAACTCGACCTACAAAACCGGACTCGGAATGCTATCTCGTATTCTCCACAAAAAACGGTAAAAATGAGTCGATTTGACCTCTTTAAGGTGACTCTCCGCAAGAAATTTAATGATGTGTATGAGGCCAAACAGAAATATCCGCCTTTGTCGGATGGCAAACGCGTCATCTTTACAGACGATTTAGGCAAAGAGATTGGCCTGTCATCGGGGGGGGCACTAACTAGTCGAGCTCATACTTCTAGCAGCTTAATGACTCATCAGGCAATTTGGGTCGGCGATGAGGTATTCTTTGTGAGCGATACGCGGTGGGGTAGATTAAATTTGAAAACTATGTGGGCTGATACACTACCTCTTGGCAACAGTGCCAATGATCAAGTGTACGGAATCGCACAACCAATAATTGTAGGCAATAATCTTTATGTGCTTTGTCTGGATCGAGTCATATCTAAAAGTATTGTATAGTCTGTCTATGGAAAGAAAGGTGCTAAATGATACGGATTTTGTTGCTCACATTCTTAATGATATCTAGCGGCCTGATTTCTGCCGAGGAAACCCGCATTATGGTTACTTATGATATTTCAGGTAGCATGTGGCGACTTTCGGGCGAAGAGATGATGGATCGGGCGGCAAGGGCCCGTGTGAACGAGTATATTCTGTCACTTTTATTTAATGGACATCTGAGTGTGCAGCACGAGCGAGATTTTTTACTCAAGTCGGGCCCAGATGCTCGGATCTATAACGATGGCGATAGACTAACTTATTTGCATTTTGGTGATCGTGTCTATTCGCCAGGTTTTCGAAACAAAGTAAATATGGCGCGGGAACAGTTTTTGGGATTTTTACCAGATCCTGATCGCCCTCGGGCTGTTTTTGGAACAGACAAGAGAAGCGAAATTAAAAAATTATTCGCACACATCTACCAGTCTTACGAAACCCATCAGAATGAGAAATTCATCTGGGTGTTAGTCTCAGACGAAGACGAAGATAGAGGATCCGAAGGCCCACCTGATCCCGAATCTGAACGAATTTTGACCGAGCTTGAAGGAAAGTATACGTATGATCAAATCGCGGGTATCATTGTGAATAACCACGTTCGGGTAAAGGCGTTTCTAATAAGAAAACGAGGGGCCCACACTAAGGTGGATACAGTTCGTGTTGAAGTTAACGTAGAAGAAACAGATAAAACGGTGTTCCTTTCAGATGAAGTTGGCAATTCGATCGGCAAGATTTCATTTACTTTGTCAGAAAGTTCCTGGGTGAGTCAGGGGGTTCATCTGGATACGCAGAACAGACATAAAGGTGATTTTCTTCTAGATGACCTAGAGATGAAGGTCGTGCAAGGTGACTCCATGCGTCACGAAAGTCTAATTTCGTTAGGGGGGGAGATGCCACCCCAAGAGCTTTTCATTACCTTACCCAGTCATATTTCTAGCCTTGATCCAGGAAACACGACTATATCTTTGATCGTTAAATACAGATACAAGGGTGAATCGAGCCAACATCCCATCGGGGAGGTGGGCTTTTATCTGGATCGAGGATATGCCAAGACCCTTTTCGGCACTATTGCCTTTGTGCTGTTTGTAGCAGGAGTGATTATTATAGGCAAACGGATTTTTGCAAGTAGGGATACTGGGCTAGGTGAGCTGACCGGCGTGGCTTTAACTGTCATTTTGCGGCCCGAAGAGAATGAGGAGGGCCATTTCCACCTTGATCCCCTTCAATCCATTGGATTTGCTGCTGATGTTGGGTGTGACCATTGTTTGCCTTTAGATATTAGTTCTAGGTTTCTTTACAATCAGAACGGCACATTGGAATTGCGCGACGTGGAGAGTGGCAACAGCATCGAGGAGGTCCACGATGGTGCATCACTTGTCTTGCCACGGGGGGAGGGTGGGCAAGTGACTGTGTCCGTTCAGGTTGTACCTGTATCAATCGAGGAGGATGAACTTACGGACGAGTTCCAACCGACAGGCGAATGGAGCGAAATTTAAGCAGATCACAACACTGAGGCGATGGTTTCTGTGATAGATGGGAGGATGTATGTTTGAAACTTTAGAAAGGTTTATCTCTCAGGGGCATATAATAAGATTTTTCTGGTATGTCCTGGTTAGCGGTTATTTAGGGATGTGGGTTTTAGCTTGGATTTTTGCGTATTTTCTTTCCAGTAACAGCGTAACCGATTTGGGAGCTTGCAAAGGCTGGCTGATTGCCCTGACCATCCATTTGTTTTGGACGGTGTTTTGGACAGGTTGGATGGGGTATTATGATATTATGGTATTCACGTGGATCGTGACAACCGACTTTTTGCCTTACATAGTATTTGTATGCATCGACCTTATACTCATCTTTCATTTAAATACCGTTTATCAGGAGCTGAGGAAATTTTGGGGACCTGCACGTTCTACATCTGCAAAGGTTTAAGATAGGGTCTAATTAACTCAAAAGGTGGTTTGGGGGAATTTATGATACAATCCAGTCTCTTTATTGGACTTGGTACAACAGGCACCGAAATTGTCAAATTTTTAAGACGCTTTATCTTCGAAGAATTCGGAGTACCGGGGCTACCAATCTTTCGTTATCTGACGGTCGAGACCGACGGAGGAGAAGACGGGCAAGATTCTGAACTGCCATCTGCTCGCAAACCGTCAAGTGGGATATCTAGCGCCCACGCCGAAATGCTGGTCGGCTTTGATCAGATTCAAATGATCCACGCGACTATCCCCAACCTTAATGCCGTCAAACGTAAGGTCGATCCCAGCAATGTAGATTTTAACCCAGGTTTGCATGATTGGCTTGATGCTGATTTGTTTAAATTTTCTGGGAATCGATTTGAGGCAGGGGCTGGCAATATTCGCATGGCTGGTCGACTGTGTTTGTGGGAAAATTGGGATAAAATCGCGTCTGCAATTGAGGCTGCAAAAGGTAGCATTATTTCCGAAGAGAACGTAATACAAACCCGCGAAATGTTGAGCCGACATTACCTAAGGAAGAATCAGCCAGTGCCGGACGCACTGATTAGTCCCGCACCTAAAATATATGTTGCGGGTTCACTTTGTGGTGGATCATGTGGAGGCATGTTGACCGACATTGCCTATTATCTCAGGAACGGGTTGGGACAGGGGGATGGAGCGGCACAAAGCCTTAAGGGGATTTTCACAACCTACGACCGCAACCTGACAAGGGATACCAATGTAAGGGTTCGAACAGCGAACTGCTTTGCGACCCTTTACGAATTGGATTTTCATAACGATGGAAACAATGAATATGATGTGACCTTCCCCGATGGCGTACGCATTGGTCCTACAAATGATACGCCATTTGATTATTTCTTAATGATTTCCCCAACGACACAGGATCCATCTATTCGTCTAGTACAACGCAATGGCAGTGTAGATGTCGAAGCATTGAACAAGATGGCGGCCCTAAATATTTTTGGGGATGTGATTGGAGGGGCTGGGGCTGGAGTAGATAAAATTCGTGTTGATTGGGTTGCCGTAGAAGGGTATGGTGACCGAAAGCGAGAGGCAGATGGCTCAACGGGCTATGTTAGAAATATGGCTACATTTGGGCTGTCTGGTGTCTGGTATCCAAAATACAGAGTGGCAGGATCTGCTGCCTGCAGCATAGGGGATTCTCTCTGTGAACAGTGGTTACTTCCATCTGACGATTTAGAGGGATTAAAAAATAGAGTAGAAACGCAGTGGACTAAGTTGCTGGAAGAGAGCCGCCAGATCCTAACAAAATCTGCTTCGATGGATTTAAACGAGGTCATTAAACAGGATCTGAGTGATTCGAGACAGAAAATGGAGAGGTGTTCGGCCACTGATCTCCGAAGTCTTATTCGCACCTTACCAGAAGGCAGCGAAAGTTTCGGAGTTTTGTTCAGCAACGAGGGAGAATATTCCCGACTGATTGCCCAGCAGGTGCCTCAATTTGAACGGACTCTGACGAGGAATTTGGATCAGTTGATCGAGGACCTGCTCAATAGTGTGTGCCCCGGGGGGACACACACTATTGAGGAAGTAAGAGAAGCCCTAGGGATCATCGATGCGCGCACGAAAACTATGATTAGAGGGCTGACACCAACTCGGCCTATGTTCACGGTCTCTTCGCTGGATCAAGTCCTGAGCTATATGCGAAAGGCTGAAAACAGCGCTTTTACAAAATTCGTGTTCATGAGATCAAGGTCCGTAGAAGATTATCGCCAGCGATTCATAGAGACTTTTGAGAGGCTGGTCAAGATTAACTTGATCAACCTTCGCAATTTCTATGCTCGGAGTGTGCTGGAGCGCCTCCGAGAGTACATCGGGGTCGTAGATGTTCAGTCGACCGGCATTTCGACACTTACACAACGCTTGGATGACATTGTAAAAAAAGTTTCTGACTGTCGTACGGAATTTCAAAAATCCTACGAGGATTTAACTAAGGAGCCGAGGCAGAATAACATTCATGTGATAGCAAACAATCCAAAAAACAGTATTGAGATAGATGCAGAGCGTACCGCTCGAGCCATTTCCCAAGAAAAGGATCAAAATTTCCGACTGATTGCCAACCAATTTCTACTGGGAGAAGATGGTAATCAGATGACTTTTTCGCGGATGTTGAATCTGAATGCACTAGAAATCAATATCCGAATCCGGGAAGTATATACCCAACGAGCGATGGATAATATTCGGGGTTTCAACGTAATCCAGGAAGCGCAGCCGAAACTGGGCGATGATCGGTTGCGGGATTTGGCGAGGCGCTCGATGCCCTATCAACAGTTTCATCCCCACTACAATCCTGTAAGATTAACAGAACCCGCCAATCTCATGTTTGGGGCAGATGACAATAGAAATAGGCTTAAAGATCTTAACAATCATGTAGCCACTATCTACCCAGAGGGGGGGTTTACTCCAATTAACTTAGACATTGAAAACATGCTCCTGTTTTATCGTGAGGAGGCTGCTTTTAGTGTAGATGATCTGGTAGTCTGGGAGGAAATGGAGAAAATTTATGACGAGAAACCTGGGGAATACGGGCATCATACTCACAAAGACCCTTCTGTATTTGATCGCAAATTTCAAGATCGAGTGCGTGATCTTCAGAGATGGTCGACTGCTGCTACAGAAATTTTCAAAGGAAAAATATTCGTCGATATGTCGGGCGGACGATTCGGATTCCAATATCAAACTGCTACAGGGTTGCCTAAAGTGCTTTATGAAGAAGATAATGACAGCTTGAAAAACGTTGCTCGTGACCCCCAAGAGGGAGGGTATTTTGCCTTCATTGAAGCAGTGAAAAGTCAGTTCGGAACTCTAGGTCGCGACGATAGTGTTGAAGTGGTAGGGCATTTCATCCAGCAGTTGATCAATTCTGGAGCCCATGAGGAATCTACGGTCAAGGGGCAATTCTATGAAAACATTATCAAAGAACTGTTTCCTCTTGAATAGACCTAGTAGTGGTTAGATTTCGAAAAATTTCGACAAAAATCTCTGAATTACTCCCCAAGGAAAGCTCATGTCCGCAGATCAGTCCTACCATTTTGTCGGCCTTTGCCACGCCTGCGAAGACGATGGGTGGCCACTTTATCCTGATGATATCTATTGCTGCAATTGTGGCACCCCAGTACAGAAAGTCGAGATTAAGATGCTGGGAGTACCGGTTTATGAGAGCACGGGGATTGCGCAAGAACGGGTATTGCGAATTTCAAATGCTGGTCAACTACCGGTCCAGATTGAGGAGATTCCATTAGACACGGATTTAGCGCAGTGGCTGAAGTTCGACGAAAAAGCTTTCCCATTTGTCCTCGCGCAAATTGGTGACCATCGTGATATTTCTCTAACAATAAATACAGATCTTGCAGCAAACACCTCTGCATCGGGAGAGCTGGTGATTAGTTCCCCTTCGGGGCTTAATGCAAGTTTACCGATTGTAGTTTCTGAGATGCCGGACTTTACCCTGAATGTTCCGCATGAAATTTATATGGAACCTGATGGTTCCGGTATCTGCCCCGCGGAACTAGAGGTTATGCGAGGTGATCTGAGAATCCAAAATGTAGAAGTTGTCAAGGACGGTGGATGGATTGGCGACTTGGAGAACATTCGAGAGGTTTTTATTGGGAAGACCTTCCCCAACCGATCGGAAACTCAAGTTGCTTTCGATATTGCGGAAGGGGTGGATAGGGGGAAAGCCTATTTTACCGAGTTTGCCTTCACTTTGGAAGGCGTGGCGCAGCCCGTTAATAAAACGATAACTATAACTCTGATCGATACACCGGTCGAGGTTCAACCTGCACATGGTACCGGGTTATTTAATATCTTTTTAGGCCACCGTGAACACTATAAATTGAACATCAAATCGGGAGTTCGGAGCCTGGACATTATTGGTGTAGACCGACTGCCAACTTGGATGCACCTGATTTCAAAAATGCCGATGTCTCTAAAGGGAAAAAGCAAAGAAGATGAGATTGTTTTTTTGATTGATACCTACTCGATGCGGGATAAAGAAAGCCGTGACCTGAATGTTTCAATAAAAATCGCTTTTAAGGGACAACGGGAGAAAACTGGCCCCTTTGATGGGAGCTTGAGTGTGCCGATTCAGATTAGGGCGAACCACCTGGAGCCACATGAAGAGGTTGTTGGTATTGACGTCGGAACAAGTCGCTCCTGCATTGCTGCGTATACTCGGCCTAGTTTTAAACTTCTTGAGCTTGATGCGCCTGGTGGGTCTGCAGAAGGATATAGTGGAACCCTAATACCTTCCGAAATTCTATACACTGGGGCCTATGGGGAGAATTTCGATTATGTAACGGGTTATGAGGCTCTAAACCGTTCAGATGAACTTTTTGATGCTTATTTTGTTGCAATTAAGCGCCACCTAGGTAAAGATGAAACCATAGCTACGATTCTGGGTAGCTACCTTTTAGTTGATGATAAGCCTTTTGAGTATTCCCCAAAAAGAATAGTCAAAGATGTTTTATGGGATTTGATTCAGGCTGCAGAAAAGCAGTTGAAAAAGCGTATTAAGAAGTGTGTTTTTTGTCACCCCGCTAGGTTTTCAGCTCGCCAAATTTTGGATCTCAGATGGGCAATCCATCAACTGGGCTTTGAAGAGGATGCCGTTTTCTCTATAGATGAGGCGTCGGCTGCCGCCCTGGATTATATCATCAAAAGAAATCAGGAATTAACTCAGGTAAAACAAGCAGAGTCGTCATATACGATGGCCCTATATGATTTTGGGGGCGGTACACTCGATATGACCATTTGCAGGGTAACGACCAGCCTGCGCGACAGAAAAAGGATTGTGCATATTCAGACACTCGGCGTTGACGGGGATCGTCAATTGGGAGGCGAGGATATGACCCAGGCGTTGGTAGAAATACTGATTGCAGAATGTAGGAGTGTCTTAGTAAAGGACTCACGTGATAACAATTATGCGATTTATGGTATCGACACAGCCGAAGAAGATGCCTCTAAAAGATCAGCTCGCTATAATGTTCAGGATATTCGTCGATCCGCTGAGGGTGTAAAGATTGCTCTGTCATCCGACGACAAGGCTTCGGTTTCGTTCTTTCTGGTTCTAAAAGACAATGATAACCCTTCTGACGACTTGGAGAAAGAATTTAACCTAACAATAACCCGTGAGCAGTTTGAAGCCCAAATTCGTGCTCAAATTAATCGAAGTGTAGATTTGCTAAAGAGTCTCTTTAATGATGTTAAAAGTCACGGTATGCAATTGGATGTTGTCGTCCGTAGTGGTCAGTCTTCGCAAATTCCTCTAGTTAAAAGTTGCTTGGAGGAAGCTTTCCCAGATGCCAGGCACGAGCGAGTTGAAGATATGAAAGGGTGTGTGGCGTTAGGTGCTTGCAGATACGGAATGTCAGAAATTGGCACTTCTCAAATAGAATTGCAAATCGAGAATTTTGCGACGAGAACAAACTCTCGTCTCGGGATTGAAGTTTGGAATGATGCCTTTGAGCCAAGGTTCAGGGAAGTAATCAAACGTGGGGTGAAGATTCCCGATGACTCTTGGGGGGATATCAAAGAAACATTGAGCAAAAATATGGTGATAACTGTTTTGGAAAACTTCCGTCAGGACAACCTTCTGTATGAAGGCGAGTTTGAAGAGGTGGATACTTTTTCCGTTGAGTTTCCGGATGCAACCTCAGAGGAGGATCTTGCTGAAGGGACTATTAAACTCTCTTTAGCAGGGAATGAAATTCTGAGAATTGAGGCAGTGGCTGGGCAGCATAAACACCAATTTCACAGTCAACGAACCGTAAGCTTCTGAGGCTACTTTCTAATGCTCCCATACCTGTTGGATCTTTCTGGACGATACATTAGAGCTTCATCCGTTCCTCTGACGGGAGAGATTGGAGAGCGGCTTACTGGTCTGGATGGGATACCGTTTGACTTTTTTTTACATGACGATGGTAGGGAGATGAAACGCTATGTAGGGGAAGGGTTGGAGGAGATAACAACAGACACAAACCAACATGTACATTTTGTTGATTTAGCCTCGTATCTCCACCGGATTAATGATCCTCAAGCCGCGGTGGTGCTATTCAAGCATGTTTTTGATGAGATTTTTGAACGCGCCCCCATTCTAAAGCAGAGCGAACTTTACATCTGTCTACCGTATCCTTTTCCAGGACATCTTCGTCCCTGTATTCGTCAAGTGTTTCAACGGTTTTCTAAGTTGCGTTTTCGGGGGTTTTTGTCTGATTTGCTCTGCGGTGCTTACTATTTGTATCTCAATGAGCTCGAGGAGTTGTCCGATGAAAAGACCGGTTTATTGATGCTCAGTTTTCTTACCTCAGGTTTGAGGTCTGCCTATTTTACCCTTCATCAAGAGGGTGATGTGGATATTCTCTGTGTCGATGATGTAAAAAATCACCCGGATCGACCAGTGTCCGTTGCTGCTATCCAAAAACGTGTTGCTGATTTGGCGCATCCCTTAAAGTCTAGGGAGGACCTCAAGTCCATTTATGCATACCAACTGGTTGAAGAAAATAAGAAAATCTATCATTCATATGCAAAAGCATTGAACAGCCAAAACCTTACATTATTGCCGGAAATGGGAAATGGTTCATCTATTGTTGAGATCGGTGCAAAGGCTCTAATCCATCGGTTTAAAGGACTTGACGGCCAGCGACCATTAAAAATAGAATTTGATGTGTCAATTCATGTTTTACTCGGCGGGACTGTGCATTGTCTCATAGATCGCGCGGCAACCTTGCCCATTGAACGCCGTCAGGCATTTCGGTTGTGCCAAACTAGCGAGGGTTTTACTGTCTCATTGACTTGTGGAGGATCTCTGGAGCTGGTAAGTCAAACCCTACTCTCTTCCTTTGAGGTTCGGCCTGACTCTGGTCAAATATTTTCAGAGGGTTTTGATTTTGTTGTTGGTGTTGATTTAAGAGATAGATTACACGGTACGATGCAAATCTACTTGCCTGATGGTAAGGTTTTGCAAAAGGCTTTTCGAGTTCCTCTGATTCAGGAATGACCATATCTCAAATACAAGGATAAGTCTAGATATCCATAGCGAGCGTTGACATCGGACTAGCGGAGTAAAAAATATGAAAAAAATCCTTAGATTGCTAAACAGTCAGGGAATCTCTGGCTTTCTATTCATTTTGATTGCTATGGGTTTGCTTCAACCTACCGTTTCGGTTTCAGCACAGGACGAAGTAGAATTGTTTATTTATAAATATCAAAAGAGTGATCCCTATATTCATTATTATTGGTGCTGCGTGTATGATGATAGCGAAAGTGAGAATTTGGTCTTCTTTGCAGAAGAAGGCGCTAAAAACACTTTATCTAGTGCATACTCTCGGCAGGCTCAGAAATTTCTCAAGATACTTTTCGGTAGTGCGGCGGAGGAAAATGCCCGCAAGGAATTGCAAGAATACTTGGGTGTCGACCCTGATGGTCAGTGGGGGCCTGGTAGCTGGGATGTATTTATCGAACAACTGGCGTCTAGGCCACAAATCGATTGGGAGTTAAAGACTGAAAATATTCGAATGAAAGTTTCAAATCTGAATTCTATTTTGGATCATCTCTTACCGGAGTCAAAACAGCACGTTTCTATTTTTCTGCAAGAAGAATACATTGATTCTCATTTAAAAAACCCTGCGCATAGGAAATCTTTGCGAAGTGCGGTGGCGAGTGCGCGAAGCCAACGCTCTCGTGACGAGGAAAACAAGTCACAGGCAGGAAAGCTAAGCGAAACTATAGAGGAAAAGAATAAGGAGATTACAGATTTGGAGGGTCAAATAGGCTCGATGAAAGAATTGAAACGCCAAGCGGCCGTTTTTTATCTATTCGAGTCTCGAGTGCTTTGGTTGGATCTGGGTTTCTTATTCGTTGGTTTGGTGATGCTTATAATAGGTCTTGTCACTGCTAAATTTAACTCGAGAGATTCTTCAAAACCAAAGGCGACGCTGCCAGTCGAAATGGGAAATGTAGAAGATAGCGGTATGTTTGTTGATGGTGCGTTGGATGGTGAATCCTCAAGCATAGATAACCACCTCGATGAGCGTATTAATGCACTTGATGATAGTCTCAAGCAGTTTTTAGACACAAAGCTGTCGTTGTTGATGACTTCGCTTGAAAGGACGCAGGAGGTAGCTCAAAGCAATCAACTAGTTTTGGGGTCTTTGAACACTTTTTCTGATAATTTCTACGCGGAACTTGGTCCTAATGGAAAGCTAGACTTTACAGAAATGAAACGAGGACTGCTAGAGATTCAGAGTGAGATAGGATCGCGAGAAGATAAACTTTCGCCAATGGACGTTGGTCGACAGATTGTTAGCAAGACCCGCGCTCTGGTTGACCAGCTTAAACACTTTGGGTCTGAAAAAGAACAGATTTATAGGCATATACAGTGGTTGGAGTCTGTCGGTCGAGAAAGTTTGTTAACTGGGATATCTGCTCTTCATTCTGCTGGACATAATCCTGCCGAGGCCGGGCAGAGTGAAGATGTTCTAGCACTTCAAAAATTAGAAATCAGTGACAAGACCTCTCGAAGCCTTCAGTCTTTTCAAGGACCTGTGGCTGGCAAATTAAAAGAAGTGTGGGATGATTTTCATAACAATATTTGGCAAACGACTCTAAAGAGGATGGGCGTTTCGAACGTTCCTGAATCCTTGGTCAGTGTAGTAGACTACAATGACTTTGCAGTTGGGTTCTTCTTACAAACTCGAGGGCAAGTGGAAGGAGATGATCGCGACTTACTGGTTAGCCGATGTCGTGAAGCTTATCTTGTGCACGCTGAAGAATCTCTAAAGAAAGAAATTGAGAAAATTATCAATAGTTATTCAAGGGCCGGCACAATACCAGTAACTGAACCTAGAATAGACGACACGGCGACCGAAAACGAAGCTGTTGCACAACTGACAAAACGGCTTGACAGACTTAAGATGAGTGAATCCAATAGTAGCGAGAATTCCACGAGCCTTTGGGAGAGATCAGAGAGTGGCTTGGACCGGTTATATCGGCTTATGAAAATCACAGTGATATCCATCGAGATAGGCTCTACCCCTAATGTAAGAGATATGTCAATTATTACCGAACCTGTTCAGGATGAAAGTCTCATCAACAAGGTCGCTGGGATCAGTAATCGAGGATTGATGCGCGGAGACGTATGTATTTTGCAGGCTGATGTAACTAAAGGGATCGCCTCGGCATCTTCTGCAGATTAGTTCATTGATTGTTTAGAGTGTTTTGGTGAGAATGACAAAAAATAGGTAAAAAATGAAATCATCTCAAACTATTTCAGATAATGCGATATGGGAGGAGACGTATGACCTTGAAGAGGATATTCAAGTTCAGCTTGTCACACACCCAGTCCCTAATTTTGCGTCAGCTAAGCTAAGTTTTACTGTAAAAAATAACGGAGAGACAAAAGTTACAATCGTGAACTACTTATTTGATCGCGTCGGTAAAGATCCAGAACGTGGGATCCCCGGGTACCGAGCTCGAATTCGCCCTATAGTGAGTCGTATTACAATTCACTGGCCGTCGTTTTACAAC
>ENA-OWMI01000001-OWMI01000001.1-marine-metagenome-genome-assembly--contig:-NODE-1-length-43054-cov-1329.551644_pt1 | contig 43054 bp, 47 predicted proteins | sample MGYA00248936_ERZ651129 | MGnify/ENA primary metagenome ERZ651129 (study PRJEB26858, sample SAMN05422230) | marine metagenome | place: Canada:British Columbia, Canada | study: EMG produced TPA... | reverse complement strand
CTCGTATCGTCGGTCTGATTATTAGTCTGGGACCACGGTCCCACTCGTATCGTCGGTCTGATTATTAGTCTGGGACCACGATCCCACTCGTGTTGTCGGTCTGATTATCGGTCTGGGACCACGGTCCCACTTGTATTGTCGATCAGACTATCAGCGTGAGACTACGATTCCATCAATGCCTGTCAAGGGCAAGTATTGACATGTCGTCGTAACCTGTAGAACGGAGTAACCTCGGTGTGCGGTTGTATGCCTGCTGTGGATTGCTGCTGTGTCCTGCTTATCCACAACATTTTGCGCACGGTTATGTGGACAAAATACCTGGTTACCCAGGCCGTGCCGGCACGTTAACCGGGCTGCATCCGATGCAAGTGTGTCGCTGTCGACGAGCTCGCGAGCTCGGACATGAGGTTGCCCCGTATTCAGTGTCGCTGATTTGTATTGTCTGAAGTTGCTTTTACGTTAAGTTGATGCAGATCAATTAATACGATACCTGCGTCATAATTGATTATTTGACGTGGTTTGATGGCCTCCACGCACGTTGTGATATGTAGATGATAATCATTATCACTTTACGGGTCCTTTCCGGTGATCCGACAGGTTACGGGGCGGCGACCTCGCGGGTTTTCGCTATTTATGAAAATTTTCCGGTTTAAGGCGTTTCCGTTCTTCTTCGTCATAACTTAATGTTTTTATTTAAAATACCCTCTGAAAAGAAAGGAAACGACAGGTGCTGAAAGCGAGCTTTTTGGCCTCTGTCGTTTCCTTTCTCTGTTTTTGTCCGTGGAATGAACAATGGAAGTCCGAGCTCATCGCTAATAACTTCGTATAGCATACATTATACGAAGTTATATTCGATGCGGCCGCAAGGGGTTCGCGTCAGCGGGTGTTGGCGGGTGTCGGGGCTGGCTTAACTATGCGGCATCAGAGCAGATTGTACTGAGAGTGCACCATATGCGGTGTGAAATACCGCACAGATGCGTAAGGAGAAAATACCGCATCAGGCGCCATTCGCCATTCAGCTGCGCAACTGTTGGGAAGGGCGATCGGTGCGGGCCTCTTCGCTATTACGCCAGCTGGCGAAAGGGGGATGTGCTGCAAGGCGATTAAGTTGGGTAACGCCAGGGTTTTCCCAGTCACGACGTTGTAAAACGACGGCCAGTGAATTGTAATACGACTCACTATAGGGCGAATTCGAGCTCGGTACCCGGGGATCCCACATACACCCCTTGTAACTGGAGCCGCCCGCCGTTTTCCCATGAAATCTGCAAATGATGCAGCGGATAGGTTTCTTGAAGTGATTGATGCCGGTTATACCACCTACATTTATCCATGGCCTTATCGGATATTTATTTGGTTTGTTCGAATCACTCCAGGAAAATTTTATAAATGGATGATTAAAAAAATGTAATGAAAGCCAATCACCTAAAAAATGAATAAATTAAACATATGAAAACAAAAACAATTTCCTTCGATCAATCAGGTATTCTCACTCTTGATGATAATACTGCAAATATTTTTACGATAATTTTAGGGTCATTTCTCATCGCTGTTTTAGCACAGATTTCGATTCCTCTTCCATTTACTCCTATCCCCATTAGTGCCCAAACCATTGGTGTTATTCTTGTGGGAGGATTACTAGGCGCTCGCCGTGGAGCTATGGCTGTATTGGCTTATCTCATGGAAGGTGCCATAGGATTACCCGTATTTGCCCAGATGAAAGCGGGTGTACTTGTATTGGTAGGCCCATCTGCCGGCTATCTTTGGGGATTTGTTTTTGCGGCTTTTTTGATTGGCTATTTAGCCGAAAATGGCTACACAACCTCACTGGTTTCCAGCTTTATATCCTGTTTTGTTGCCACAACACTTATTTTAGTTTTAGGCACACTTTATCTCGCCCTATTCTATACTGGATTTAATGAAGCACTCCTCATGGGATTTTATCCCTTTCTTATTGGAGATGTGGTAAAATCACTTTTATGTGCTGGATTAATTTTAGGTCTTAGAAAAGCATTATAAGATTAAATCAGATCATCTGGTTTAAACTCATTACCAAAAATAATAAGCTCGATTTAAACATTGTATTGTATTTAGATTAATGACTCTTCGTATTCTAATTAAAATCTTCTTCATAAATAAATGACAATACGAAAATCAGACTAAAAGGAAAAAAATGGAAAATAATATAAACTTAGCCGTGTTAATTGATGGGGATAATATTCCATCTGCCCACGTAAAAGAGATGATGGCGGAGTTAGCAAAATATGGCAATCCAACGATTAAAAGGATTTATGGAGATTGGACAAAACCAAATTTATCCAAATGGAAAAATCTACTTCTTCAAAATGCGATTACCCCGATCCAACAATATGGATATACCACTGGAAAAAATGCAACTGATTCCGCTATGATTATTGATGCTATGGATATTCTTTATTCTAAAAAAGTAAATGGATTTTGTTTGGTTTCAAGTGACAGTGATTTCACAAGACTCGCAACTCGATTAAGAGAAGCTGGAATGCAAGTCATTGGTATAGGTGAAAAAAAGACACCGAATCCATTTATCGTGGCGTGTGATAAGTTTATTTATATCGAAATAATTAGAAACCTTTCTGAAAAGAAAGAAGATTCTCCAGAAAAAGGCAAAAACAAAGAGAGTCTAGATAAAATTACCCGGAAAGAAATTAAGTTAATTTCATCAACTATATCTGATCTTTCAGATGAAGACGGATGGGCATTCCTTGGCGATGTTGGTAGCCTATTGTTAAAGAAACAACCCAATTTCGATTCAAGAAATTATGGATTTGAAAAATTAACACCCTTAATAAAATCAATGGGGAATTTTGATTTAGAACAGAGAGAGAGTCCTAAGAGCAAAAATAAACTTATATATGTAAAAAATAAAGAAAAACACAAAGCAAAGTCTAAAAACCGTTAGGCAATACATTATAAATTACAAAAATATTTTTAAAAGACGGATTCTGCCTTTTGTGCCATTTCCACACAAGCAGCCGTTACACCACCTTGGTCATGAGATGTAAAAGCAATATCAATCTTGCACCAACCCACTATCATATCCGGATGATGATTTGCTTCCTCAGCAATTTCTGCTAATCGATTTATAAATACAATACTATCCATATAAGCATCGAAAGTAAATGTTTTTCGGATGGCGTTATCTTTCAATTCCCAACCGTTTAAAGTCGATAATTTTTCTATAATATTGTTTTCTGATAATCGGCTCATTCTTGATCCTCATGAAGTTGATTTATTTTTTTCAATTCTACTCGCACCCAAGTTACAGCAATCACAAAGGATATGGTTGCAGATATCATAATTGCATACCAATTCCACTCAACAGGTTTATTAAGCACATAACTAAAATAAAGAGCCAATGGCGCGCTAATACCGATTACTCTAATGGTCGTAATCACTAAAACAGGAATCCCTTTACCTAATCCTTGCATAACTCGTCCGGAAGTAATGGCAATAGCCACCAGTGGATAAATCAAACAAACCCTTCGTAAAAAACCAACTGAAACGTCAATGATTTCCTGATCCGTTGTGAACCACGCTGAAAATGTTTCAGCGAATATATAAACAAATGTGGATGACACCAGCGTTATGAAAAAGGAACGAGAAATTCCATATTTCACAATTTGATTTAAAGCGTCTATTTTTTTTGCTCCGTAGAACATCCCCACAAGCGTTGTCATGCCGCCAGCAATAGCAAAGATGGGCAGGAAGATGAGCATATCCAATCGTCCCGCCACTTGATACGCTGCAACGGTTTGTGGAGAATAATGAATCAATATTTTATTAAATACACCTTGCCCAACAGCCATAATGACCATGGACATGGATGCGGGCAACCCTACTTTGACTATATCCCAAAGTATCTCTTTTGACGGAGTGAAATCTTTCAACTTAAATGTGATATAAGCATGCTTTTTTACAAACAGCATGTAAATAAAAATGATAAATACAATGAACTGACAAATTACGGTGGCCATTGCTGCACCTTTTACACCCATCCCAAAACCAATACCGCCATACGCATCTAAATCAAAAATGAAAATGGGATCTAAAATAATATTTAGAAGAGTTCCTAAACCCGCAACCATCATGGGAAATTTCATATCCCCTTCCCCGGCTAAGATGGATCGAAAAAATCCTGAAAAAATCATGAACGGTAAGCCAAGAATAATGATGTATAGGTAATCCCATGCTAATGATAAGATTTCTCCTTCTGCACCAAGGAATGTCAAAAAATGAAATCCAAACATCAATCCTGCCGTCGTAAAAATAGTCGCAATTACTGCAGCCAATGCCAATGCATGTTCAGCGCTGTTGTCAGCATGACTTTTTTTGTTTTCACCTATGAATCTGGCAATAGAAGCAGTCACACCTGATCCTAATCCCATGGTGAGTCCCAGCATGAGAAAAAAGACCGGCATATTAAAAGCGACACCTGCAATGGCATTCCCTCCCAAACGTCCGATAAACATCATATCTACAATGTTATAGAATGTATGGATTCCCATGCCAAACATGATGGGAATTGCCAATGTCCAGAGTGCTTTGGGTGGGTTATCTAAAAAGGAATCGAGACGAGATCCAGAGAGAGATTTGGTTTCCATAAGCCCAAAATTTACCCATTGGTTTGATAATGATTAAGGACTCTTTTAAATTATTTATTCAATATATAAATCTTGAATTTGCTGCAAGGGTCCCGGACAAGTATTCTCATGGCAAGATTGGCATGTTTGGACCACAGTATGAAAAGTTTCTATGCTAGGATTATTATCAAAATATTTAGCATTATTCAATAATACATCTGACATGTTTGCAAACCAATCAGATTCAAAACTAGTATCTGTGAATTTTTTATTTTTAAAGGATTTAAACTTGAGCAGTGTAATCTCAGATTGAGTTAAAGATGATTTTGTTTTTAACATTGCATCCGTCATATTTCGCATGGCAACAGCCATTTCACTCCTTTTGTTTGGGAATCGTTTTGGAGTTTGATTTCCACAAGATATTAAAATCAATAAACAAAATAAGGAAAAAAAGTTTTTACCGTAATTCATTTTTTTATTAAGACACCATCCGCAATAAAATTTAGGGAATATATTGGTTTATCAATCTGATTAATTTCATTCTTCGACTTACCAGCATCTTCTGCATAATGACGTAAAACATCTACCGTTAAAGTATCCATAAATGCATTGCCTTTAATAATTGCTTCTTTTTTTTCTTGACCCGTTTTTGGTACAAAATAACTATAATCTTTAAACCTAACTAATAAAGTATCACCACCTTCCATTTTCAATTTCATCCAACAACCCTTTTTGGAACAAGTTTCAAGAATCTCTCCACTTAAAGAGATTCCTTCGCCCGATTCAGTACTTGATTGAATTCCACTCAAAACTGATATATAATTATGAGATACTTCAGATGAAATTTTTTCACCAAATGCATCATAGGGACTTCCACCACATGAAATCATAAATAATGTGGTTAAAATTAAATAATAAATTTTCATCATTTGCTCCTTTAAATAGTTTAGTTCTGCAACTGCAGCTTTAGCTTCTTCAAGAAAAACCCGAAGGCCTACCGCATAGAGATTGACTCCCTTTTGCTTTTCCATTTGTTGATACTGCTGGCGCACACACCATCCGTTTTGAATTCATTCTTTTACAATGTGGACATTTTATTTCAGCATCTGAGACTAGATGAGAAAATACCAATTCTTCAAATTTCTCATTACACCTCTGACAATAATAATCGTACATGGGCATGAGAATTAGAGTCCATCTTTTATTGGAACAGGTTCCAATTTTTCTTTAATGTCTTCCTCAGACTGAGGATAAGTAGCGTGTCATGTGGGCACCCCCATTTTAGGCAAAAAGACTCTTTGAAGCCAAATCCACAGCCCAAAAATTACTATTGTGAATATTAAATCAATCATACGTCATCTATGGCATTTTGGAGCCACGTATTAACTTGGGATGCTAATTCATCCAAATCATCTCGCCCCGTTACGGATAACATTTCTTTTGCATTAATTGCTGAGAGAGTTACCGAATGGTCATCATTTTCCCAAAGAGTAATATTACACGGAAGCAATAAACCAATTTCTAATTCTTCTGTTAATGCTTGGTAAGCTGTAGGAGGATGACACGCACCCAATATTCGATATCGACGAAAGTCTACACCCAATTTTTCTTTCATAGCACTTTGAATATCAATTTCTGAAATGATACCAAACCCTTGTTTTTTTAATGTATCTCGAATTTTTGAATCTACTTCATCAAATGATAAATTTAATTGACGTTGAAATGCATATTTCATTTTTTATTCCTTTCTTTTGAAGTGGGCCATACAAAAATAAGCCCCATAAAAGTGCCATATATTGTGCTATTAACGGGTGAGCCAGTGATAGAGCATCCTTGGTCACACCCAATAAATGAATAATATAAAAATCCTAAAAAACCACTGATGAATACGACGCCAATCTGTTTTTTTATTGAGTTAAAACCGGACCATTCCATTGATGCAAACCTCCTGTTAAATTCACTGCGTTAAATCCATTTTTATTAAGCAAGATAGTTCCTTTATTTGATCGTGAACCACTTTGGCAATAAACTATAATATTTTGATCTTTATATTTTTCTAATTCTGAAATCCTCGATGCCAGCTCATTTATAGGGATCACCGGCGTATCTGGTATAGAATTAGCTTCATGTTCTCGAACAGTTCTCACATCCAAAAAGACATAATTTGGATTATTCAATAATTTTTGGGCGTGGTTGGGCAAAATGGAATCTGTTGGGCTACTTTGTCCCTGGGATAGATTCCAAACATATCCCGATATAATAAATACAATAATAACAATAAATAAAAATTTCATTTTACTTCCTAATATTTAATGATTTTAATAATCGATGTTCGATATCTTTGGAATAGGCATTGGGAGAGTCAACTTTTCGCATGAGTTGAATTGTTTGTTTTACACTATCAATATAAATATAACATTCTGGACAGTCCGTCATATGGTCCGCAACTTCACTCAAGAGTTCTTCATGACTATTTTCACCTAAATATTCATGGACTAATTTGACAATTCTATCTGATTTTTTATGGAGATGATATTTCATGATATTGCCTCTACACAATGAAGATTATGCGCCATCTTATCTCGAAGGAACAAGCGTGCTCGCATCAGGCGAACTTTTACATTTGAAGGCGAAATATCTAATGATTTTGATGTTTCTTCTACAGAGTGCCCTTCTAAATCTCGCAATATAAAAACGGTTCGAAAAATAACGGGTAATTCTTTTAATGCTTCAGTCAAACAAGATTGTATTGATTCATCTTTCCACATCTTTTCAATCTCTTCAGGCCAAGATCTCAATTCATGTCCAGTCAAAGGTTCATGATCTAATACATCGAGTTCAACAATAGACCCTTCTTTTTTCTTTGCGCGTATTTTACCAATTGCCACATTTGTCGCAACGCGATATAACCATGTTGATAGAGATGAGCGTCCTTCAAAAGAACCTATTTTTTCGATAAAGATGATGAAGGTTTCTTGAAGAACATCTTCTGCTTCTGACTCATTCTGTAAAATACGTACCGCTGTGTTAAACACAACGGGCGCATGATTTTTAATGAGCAAATTCAGAGCAGATTCATCTCCTAATTTCGCCTTCTCTATTAAGGATTTTTCCTCGAGGGTCAAACGGACTCTTGACTATAGTAGTTTAATTTTTCTTGAAGTTGGTGCTTAGGAGCCATCCCAACAATGCGATCCACTTCTTCTCCATTTTTATATAAAATGAGTGTTGGAATTCCCGATACACCTAAATCCATTGGCTTTTGATTTTGGTCTGCATTCAGTTTTCCAATTTTGGCTTTTCCAGAATATTCCATAGCAAGTTCATCGATTACCGGTCCAATTAATTTACAGGGTCCACACCAAGGCGCCCATACGTCTACCAGGGTAACACCCTCATAGTTTAAAACTTCAGAATCCCAATTTTGATCATTTAATTCAGTTACATAATTATTCATGTGTTTAATTCCCTTTTACTATTTGATGGGAAACATGGGTGCGGGTTACAGCTTATTTTTTAAAAAGGCCAAATAGTGGGTAAAATAAAAATAGCCATGGCCCAAAAAATGAGCGCTAATGGGAATCCGACTCTTATATAATCGCTAAATTTATATCCACCAGGGCCATAAACCATCAAATTGGTCTGATACCCCACTGGCGTAATAAAAGAGGCTGAAGCAGCAAATGTAACACCAAAAATAAACGGTCTTGGATCATACCCCATTTGCTGGGATACGACTAAAGCAATGGGAGTCATAATAATCGCAGTGGCAGCATTGGAAGAAATTTCTGTAAGGATGATTGTAATTAAATATATCAAGGCGAGTAAAACGTGCGCTTGCCATTCTAAGGGTGCTTTTCTGACCGCAGATGAAATGGATCCACCAATCCATTCCGCCGTACCAGAAGATTGAATCACAATCCCCAGGGGAATAAGGGCTGCAATAAGTACAATCACTTGCCAATGGATGGCTTGGTAGCTTTCTTGGGGCGTTAATACGCCAAGAACGAGTAAAATTACAACTGCCATCATTGCACTTTCCATGATGGGAATAATACCGAATGCTGCTAATGCAACTGCACACACCACCACCACAATAGACATCCACCAAAATCGTTGTTTTCGTAATTCTGCATCCATTTTTCCCAATACGATAAAATCGCCAGATTTTGATAATTCTTCCACTTTTCCCGCGGGACCATAAACCAGTAAAGTATCATAAGAATTTAAAATTACATGTGCGATTTTTTTTCGTAAAATGGTACCTTCTCGTCGAATCGCTAAAATAAACGCACCATATCTTTGACGAAAATTTGCCGTCATTAAACTTTTTCCAACCATGTCAGACTTATCCGTTAATAAACACTCAAGGAGAATATTGTCCTCTTGTTCCAATTCATGTTGGGTCAGCTTTTCATCGGTTAATAAGGTGATATTTTCCACCTCTTTCATGCGTAAAAAATTGTCCAATGTTCCCCGAACAAATAAGACATCGTCCACGGCTAACACCGTTTGACGAATATTGGTTGTTATCATTTTTTTATCCCGCAAAATGTCCAAAACCATCACGTCATAATTTTTATTTATTCCACGATCCAAGCAAGTATTACCTACCAAAGGTGAGTCTTCGGAAATTCTCATTTCTGTTAAATATCCACCCAAATGATAACTTTTGGTTAAACTGGATGTTACCGTACGAGACGGTAATAATCTGGGTGCTATGAAAAGGATATACACCAATCCAATGGCCAAAAGAATTGCACCATATCGAGCAAATTCAAACATGCCCAAGGGTTCAACGGTGGGATCAGCTGAATAAATTGAATTCACCAATAGATTTGTTGATGTGCCAACAAGCGTAAGTGTTCCACCTAAAATTGCAGCATAACTCAATGGAATTAACATTTTAGATGGACTTATTTTATATTGATGAGCAAGTCGGATCGTTATGGGCATAAAAATAGCAACAATGGCTGTATTATTGACGACGGCAGATGCGAGCCCAATAGTTAATAAATAAACGGCCCGCCCCAACAATCGAGATCTATCGGCTATTTTATTAATCCGAATTACAAGATATTCCAAAATACCCGTTTTTTGAAGCGCATGACTTAAAATAAATAAGAACGCAATGGTAATGACCGCTGGATTAGAAAAACCAGAAACCGCTTGTTCCGGTGTTAAATACCCAAACAGAAACAATATTGAAAGTAAAACCATGGCTGTAACATCAATGGAAAACATCTCAGTAACAAAAAGAATAAATCCCAAGAAAATTAAACCGATTATGATGGCAATATCAGGCGTCATAGAATCAAATATAGTTCAAGAAATTGAAGAGAACAATTGAGAAAATTTTAGCTAAACGGGTGTTCACCCTTGTGAGAGCGAATTAGATTTTTTTTTGATTCCTTTCTCGTTGATGAAATTAAGGATTCATTTTTAGGGATAATAGAGTCTAAGATTGCGTCCAATATAATTTCTCGTCTAGTGTTGTTTAATACAGCCATAATGAAAATAGGAAATTCGGCTTCTGGCAACACTGCTTCCCATTCATCCAACAATTCCGTTTCATCCAAAAATTTGTCAACATCCGTTTCTGTTTTTAAATGGTGTAAAACATTATCCATTAAATAAAATAATTGGTCTCTCAATTCGTTTGTATTTAAAGATTTTAAATCCATAATATTTTATTCAAGAACAGACGTTTCATCCACAGTGTCAATCTGGTTTTGTGCAACATGATCTTCTGCATATTTTTTATAAACGCCTGATTTCACAAATATTTCAAACAAATCCGCATCAATATGGTAATCATTTTTCATAAATCCCATAATACGCATAGCGGTGGATAATTTTTTCCCATCTTTGTAGGGTCGATCTGCCGCAGTCAATGCTTCATAAATATCCGCAATAGCCATCAATTTGGCTTGAGTGGACATTTCCTTCGCTTTTAATCCTTTTGGATAACCGGTTCCATCCATTTTTTCATGATGTCCACCGGCAAATTCCGGAACATTTTTCAAATGTTTTGGATATGGTAGTTGCTCCAGCATTTCGATAGTGATAACAATATGGTCATTAATGATTTCTCGTTCTTCGGGCAATAAAGTTCCTTTAGGAATATTCAGGTTTTTTAATTCTTCATCCGTTAAGAAATTTTGTTTTTTGCCATATATATTAACTTGTTGTTCACCAATGGATTTTACTCGATCTTGAAGATCCTGTTTCATGAATTCGCCACCCACATTGCATCCTTCGAGAAAGGACATATTTTCTTCAATTTGGAGAATCGTATCTCGATATTTTTTATCGAAAGAGACGGATTTTCGTCCATTTAATTGACGTTTTAAAAATGCAATTTCCGCATCTCTTTTTAAGAGTTCCATGCGTGTTCGGATTAATTCGATTCGATCAAAAATAGTTTCAAGTTTTGTACTCTTATCAACGACATGGGGTGGTGTAGCAACTTTCCCACAATCATGGAGCCAAGCAGCAATATAAAGTTCGTAACGCTCATCTTCATTCATGGAAAAATTTTTAAATTTCCCTTCGCTCATCTCTGCAACGGCATCCGCCAGCATCATGGTAATGATAGGAACACGGTTACAATGCCCACCGGTGTATTCCGACTTTTTATCAATGGCTGTCGCAATGAGTTTAATAAAGGCTTCAAAGAGCGTTTTAAGCTCTTCTACAAGACGTTTATTCGTTAATGCGACTGCACCCTGGGATGCTAAAGATTCAACCTGTTCCTGCATTTCTTCATTAAAATAGATCACATCACCATGATCGTTTCGCGCATTGATAAGTTGCATCACACCAATGATCTCATTTTCATGATTTTTTAAGGGAACTGTTAGAAATGATTTAGAACGGTAACCGGTTTTATGATCAAATTTTTTGGTCCCTTCAAAATCAAACCCATCTTCTTTATAAGCATCATGGATATTCACCGTCTTTTGGGCAAGGGCTACATATGCAGATACATTTTGCTTGTTGGGTGTTTGATTATCGATCCAAAGTTTAACCGGATAATAGGGTATCTCTATACCAGATGTCCCGCCCATTACCGTATTCATTGTATCGTTACATAAGATTTCGAATTTTAGATTCCCATCTTTATTCATGGAATAAAGCGTTCGTCCATCGGCTCGGGTGATTTTTTTAGCTTCTTCTAAGATCATTTCGAACAAGCGATCTGTATTCTTTTCTGTGGAAAGAGCCATGCCAATCTCACTCAAACTGCGGAGACGGTCTTCTAAAAATTTTATTCTATTTAATGCGTCCATAATCTTTGAACTTGTACCTTTATACTAAGACTAAAATTATAGTAATTATAAGTGCTATAAAGGCATTATTTATCACATTTACATCTTACCTTTTTTTGAAACCTATCAGAATCATTGTTAGATTGTTGGATCCGTACCTTAATAAGCTGAAAAAACATTATAAATCAATGTTAACTCCTTGCAGTTGCAATTCCGCTCTTTCCAGAATTTCAGTGTTTGGAAAAAATTATAACAATGATTTTTTTTGAATAAGATTTTCAAATGATATTATTAAATATCATATTACTATTAAAGGATGATACGGGATTTTTAGCTCAGCGCAAGATTTTTGGAAATACTTTTTAAGATATGCTGATATAGTTGATATGGACAATTAAACTGATTTAACACTTTATATTTTAATCTAAACGTTTTCCAGCCATGCCAAGGCGAGAAAATCATTACCAGTTAATTGATTAATCTTTACATCTCACCTTTTCAAGGTGTAGCATTAATTTCCCCCATGGACACAGAACTCCAAACTCGGATTAGCGAATCCATCACAAAAGCAAAAAATGGGACAATCACAGCCGATATATTAATCCGTTTGGTGAATGATTGTTTAGATCAATCCCCGGATCGGGAAATTATACATCAATTCCTGGATTTAGCACATTTTCAATCTGTGTCCAAAATTATTTCTAAAGCCAATTTAACGGAAGATTGGTTAAAACGAGTTGTTCAACTCATTGATCATTCCCAATATCATACGGGAACCCTCATCGAACAACGCGCCAAACGATACGGCAAAAAAACTGTTTTCAAAATAATTCGTGGGGAGAATCTCCAAACTGTTTCCTATTCTGATTTATGGTCTAAAATTCAAATGACGGGGAAAGCTCTTTCTGTTTTAGAAAAACCTGAAAATCCGCCCATAATTGGATTACTCACCTATAACCAACTGAATGGCGTTTTGGTTGATTTGGCCTGTTTATCCTTTGGATTTCGCGTTATTCCCATTCCCCTAAATTCCACAAATGAACATTTATCTTTTATATTAAAACAATCAAAAGTGACTCACCTTTTCGTGGGTGGCAAAACAGCTATTCGCCTTTGGAATGATGTACAGCCGAGCCACACTATTTCTGTGATTGCGTTCAATAATCCAAATTTAATTCATGGGAATGTTACAGAATGGAACACCTTTTTTGATAATCGAGATCGAGCCCAAAATTTTAATGTGAATCAACGAATGTCCTATGTCTCCATGGATCGTACTCAAACTATCATGTACACATCTGGTTCAACAGCGAATCCAAAAGGGATAACATTTACGCAAAAGAATTTAATCAGCAAACGATTTGCTCGTGCCTTAGCTTTGCCGGAGTTTGGCTCGGATGATACATTTTTGTGCTACCTTCCACTCTTTCACACCTTCGGTCGATACTTCGAATTAATGGGAAGTATTTTTTGGGGCGCTACCTATTCTTTTGCCGAATCGCCGGCGTTTAATTCTTTATTAAAAGATTTTCTCATGGTGAATCCCACCATATTTATTAGCATTCCTAAACGATGGGTTCAACTCTACGAAATGCTTGAAGAACAGTTGAATCTTGATTCCGATGAGAGTGATATCATCCAGAAAAAATTAAAATCAATTACCGGTGGGAAATTGAATTGGGGATTGTCTGCGGCGGGATATTTGGATCCAGATATTTTCAAATTTTACCAAACCCATGGCATTAATGTGTTAAGCGGATACGGCATGACAGAAGCCACGGGTGGCATTACCATGACGCCGCCAGAAGATTATGTGATAAATTCTGTTGGAACCGCACTTCCCGGAATGGAATTGAAAATCGCCGAGGATGGAGAACTTTGTTTAAAAGGGCCGTATGTTACGGATGGGTATTATGAAGAAGATGATTCTGATGTTTTTAGTGATGGCTGGTTTCACACTGGTGATATTTTTGAAAAACGAGACGGACATTATTTTATAGTTGATCGGAAAAAAGATATTTATAAAAATAGTCGTGGTCAAACAATTGCACCGCAAAAAATCGAAAATCTATTTCAGGATTTTGACTCAATTAAATCTGTTTTTCTTGTTGGGGATGGACGTGAATTCAATACAGTTCTCATTTACCCCGACAAAGAAAATTCCCCAATCAATTTTGCGTCTGCAAAACCACAAGCTATCCGTGAATTATATAGCTCCATGATATTATCTGTAAACAGTTTCCTCTCTCCTTTTGAACGAATTGTGAATTTTGTTGTCATTCATAGAGATTTTTCGGCTGAGAAAGGAGAATTAACGCCAAAAGAAACATTCAACCGAAAAAATGTATTAAAGAATTTTGCAGAGATTATTGAACCCCTTTACGAAAAAAATTATGCCGCACTCCATTTCGAAGCGAAAGAAATTCGCATCCCAAATTGGTTGTTGCGGGAAATCGGAACTGTGAAAACTAATGTGGAATGGGATGGTCAAAAAGTTTCCATTATTGAGCAAACTGCCACTTTGGTTTTATCTTGGGCAGGATCAAAAATTCAAGTGGGGGATTTTACTTATACCATAGAATCTGATATTTTTGAATTTGAAGCATTTATTCAAGCTCCTTCATTATGGCTCGGAAATTTCCCATTTTCCAATTTTACGGGTCAAACTATTTTTAGATTAAAAGAGACGAATCCGTATAGTTCTGTCCAATTGGATTATTCCATTTTTGAAACTTCTTTATCTGAGTTGTGTGATGTTCAATCCAATGAATCTGTCTTATTTAAAATTCATGATTGTGTTCAAAAATATATTTCGGGAGATTCATCCTGGTTTCCAATATTAACAGAAATTGTTGATGAAGATACTGGCGTTTGGCGTGATATTTTATTGGATACTTTTTTAAATATTCAAGCACATCCAATTTCATCTTTCAGAATTAAATTAGTCGAGTCGCTAGCACCTATTTTATCCGGGGATTTTCTTGTTACCATGATTCGAGATGCCTATTGTTTCCAAAAAGAGACTGAGAAATTTAAGGGGTTTCCATTCAATATAAATCGGGCCAACGATGAGCATTATCGTTCCTTCATCGCTTATCTTCATGATGCTCACCAGAATTTGAAAACATCCAAAAAAATAGATCAAGAATTCATCCAAACCGTCTTATTAATGGTCGCTGATTTTGGAACACTCCATCCAACTCGTTTCGTTTGGGCCAGATCAGAATTAATTTGGTGGCAAATTTCGGATGTTCCAAAACCCCTTTTTTCCACAGCTCAAAAAGCATATTATGCTTTAATTAAAGGATTTCGAATCTGGATTGGTAAATCATCAAATTTAACAATCGATAGAGAAACAGGTGAAGAATACACTTGGGATAATGTGGTTACTTTCGATGAAAATGTAAAAACAAATCATCGTCAAAAACTCATGAAAGCTATTAAAAGTACATCCATGATTCGGGAATCGGTTTTCCTTTTTTCATCCAGTTGTATTGTTGGATTAAATGATATTGGCAAAGAGAGCGTTTGGGTTACGCATTTAGGATCTCGAAATAATAAAAGTGTGTTTAGAATTCTGGTAAGAACTCGATCATTGGGGACTCATAATCTTGTTGTGAATTTGAATGATGGTTGGGGTCGCGAATTTTTAGAAGAAGAAATAAAGTGGCTCATCATAATGGGATCAGGATTTAAAGATAAACCATTGGTCGAAAATTTTGGCGGATATTGGCCGGAATTCCAACTCTATACAGAAGAATATATTCATGGTGAAACTTTAACGGCTTATCTCGAAAGAAACAGAGATGATATTCAAGATGAATCAAAAATGGATCGATGGCAAATGCGCTGGCTTCATTTTATCTGGAATGGGGTTCAAGCGTATCAAGAATTTTGGAACCGGACAAATTTTAGATTATCTATCCAACCGCCATCTCCTGCAAATCTTGTTATACCACAACATGATTATTCTATTGGAACACGTCTAATCTCAATTTCAGGACGGAAACCTACAAAATCGGTGGCGGATCATTTTTTATCCTTATTCACCGATTATATTATTCGAACAGAAGAAAAATACCCTGGATTAAAACACATGTCCGATTGGGAAGTGATATTTACAGCAACACTTCAAGCTGTAAAAATGAAACGTGGCAAAGAAATAATTAAGCAATTGAAATCGGATATGAATTCACGGGAAACTCGAAAGAAATTTGAATGGGTTGGATGTACCGTTAACCGAATAGATCGATTTTTAAAAGATGTTGAAAAATTTGGTGTATTAACAAAACCTGTGGTTTTTGCCTCCCTTCGATTTGAAAGATGGCTGGACCTAAATCCAGATGCAACTCTGAAAGCTCGGGCATCCATACTTCAAGAATTGTATCAAGATTATGAGTTGAATTCTCTCCTAGATGAATACCCGGAAACTCGTGTTCGATTCTTTATGATGACATGTTTCAAAGAAAAAAATCAAGATTTAATAGATGCATTTGAATCCATGATTCAAGATATGCGACAGGATAAACTCAGTCCATGGAATCTTCAGGAACGAATGACTCAAATCCAGTCCACTTTAACTTTGAGTGATACAGAGAAATTTTATTTGGCTCGTATGTTATTTCCCCATGTGGATGCAGCAGATTATGTTGAACTCGTTACCACAACCCATGGGGAAGATGATCGATTAAATCTTGTATTCCAAACTGAGGGAATGGATGGGCAAGTGTATAGAATCCGACCACCTTTTTTACCCAAAGAAATTGGACAATTTCATTCTTTATTAACGGAATCATCTTTATCTGGGACATTTACAGCTCAACATGATTTTTTATTTATGTTCAATTCTCGAAATAGAATGGTGGGTGGATTGTATTGGAAAAATATGGACAAAAATCGTATCCATTTGGAATGGGTTGCAATGCGTGAGAATTATCGTGGACTTGCTTTAAGTAAACGATTGATGGATGATTTTTATAAACGAATGAAACATGGTGGAATTGAAATTATTACTGTAGGGTTTTATGTAGAGAAATTTTTCTTCGGCCAAGGATTTGAGATTAATAAAAAGTATGGCGGACTTGTGAAAAAGTTATAACCTGGATTTATTTCAAACTTTTACCTGCCAATTTCCTAATCCATGTTCCTAACACCTAATCCTATTTCTTAATCTTAATTCTAACTCCAAATTCTCATTTCAAACATTTACTCGCCGAAGTGAAACATAGGTGGACTCGATCATTTATAGATTAAAACAACTCTACTTATTATAATTCTGCAAATATCATTTCCGTACTATACGGAAATGATATTTGACTAAATGCTTTTATTATGTAAGTTCTGATTATAAGACAGTACGATAAATACGGAAATTATTATGAATTCTATAAATTCAATTCAACAAAGATTAATTCTACTCAATGAAAAAGAGTCCCCTTTCATTACGGTAAATAATAGTGAATGGTTTTCATTATTCAGGGATGAAATTAGAAATTCAATTGCAATTGAAGGCGTCCTTGCAAACCGTAATGAACTTTTAAATGTGTTAGAAATGGGGCGAAGAACGCCCAACCAAAAAAGTGCGGCTATCCTAGGGTATTTTGAAGCTGCAAGCACACTTTATGATTATGCTGGGAATCAAAATGATTCCAACGAATTTCAACTTCGTCATGCGGATTTAAAACAAATTCATACTTTATTGATGCGGTACGAACATCAACTCGGCACATTTACAGGAAAACTAGGTGGATTTAGAGACGAAAATGTTGCTGTAACTAATTCTACTTTTACACCCTTGGATTTCCAATTAATTCCAGATGTATTATCCGTATTTATCCAATGGCATAATGCCCAATTAAATAACGCAAAACTTGATTCACTCACCTTTGTAGCGGCGAGCCATATAATCTTTGAAACAATACATCCATTCCGAGATGGGAATGGTAGGGTGGGTCGCATTTTATTATCCTATTTACTCATTGGAATTGGATTTATCAATATTGCAATAAAAGGAACACAAAAACCGGATCGCCAAAAATATTATCAAGCCTTAGAAGCTGGTGATGATGAAATTGAAGCCATGCTTCGACGGATAGAAAAAGGTGAAAAACCAACGGTTGCCAGGATAAATAAGGCAATTCAAAAAAGTGATTTGTCAAAAATAAAATTAATTATTCATAAATGTTTGTCCCAATCGCTTGATCGTATTGAAAAGGGAATAAAAACACATGATTTGGATGCAATGATCCCTCTACGTGAAGCAGCAAAATACTTTAATTATTCTCAAGATTATTTACGCCAACTTATCCATTTAGAAAAATTACCTGCAAAAAAGGAAGGAAAACTCTGGATGGTTAAAATAAGAGATATAGATAAATACAGTCGGGATGTTGATAAATCTAAATCATCTCTAAAAAATTAATTAGCATGGTTTTCGTACTATGCAATAACTGAAAATGCCTAAGTCCTGTTATTATACATCTTAATTAGTTTATACAGTACGATAAGTACGGAAAATATTTTAATCACTTTGTAGGGAACACGTTTTTTCCAGAAAACCATTGCTTGCTTTTATACAATTGAGATATTGCACTTCTATTCTGTCTATTTTTCAACAATACAAACCCCTCATGAAAAATATTTCATTGACTCAATTCACCTAAATACAGTCAGTTAACAAACTATATATATTACAATCAAAACTTTTACCTGCCAATTTCCTACCAGCCCTTCCGGTGTTGTGAGCAGGCTGGGTAAGACGGGCCAATCTCCTAATCCATGTTCCTAACACCTAATCCTATTTCTTAATCTTAATTCTAACTTCTATGGATTACTGGTATTCTTTTTGACTTTTTTTTATAATGAACAAACCATCCAATCCAGCGGTTAAACGTTCTATTTAAATAATATATTTTCCCACTAACAAAAAAAGGCTCGAATTAACGAGCCTTTTTTTGTTTACTATTTTTCAATCTAGAAAGTTAAGAAGCTTCCAGTTCTTCAACGCGTTTGCGAAGGTATTGAACCTGAGCAACTAGTTCGTCAACGAGGGAAGATTGCGCAACAGTTGAAGCGTGTTTCTTTTTACCCAAGTCAATTTCAGGAACTGGTTTCCCCGAATCAATAAATTCAACGCTATCTTTACCGCTGAAAATTGCCGTTTTCCCAACAATTTCAGCAATATGATTTACCGTTGACCGTTTTGGACTGTTAACACCCGCCAACCATTTATGTACGGTATCACGGGTAACGCCCAAAATAGATGACCATTGTTGAATGGTATATCGGGAGTTATCTAAGGAATCAATTACGATTTCTAATCTTGTCATATTTATCTCTCTTTTTTAAGGTTATTAACTACTCAAGGTACTTGAATATATATATGAGACTAAATATGATACAATTAAAATTTTATAAATATAACATCAGATATATTATAACGCCTGAAATAGAGACATAAAGCCAAATTGGCAAGGTAATCCGGGCAATTTTTCGGTGTTTATTTAATTGGTTTGACCATCCACGATATAAAGTAAATAATGCCATGGGTATAATAATAATAGCCAACACAATATGTGTTAGCAAAATGAAATAATAAATCGTGGTAAACTCCCCAGTATATAATTTGGGGCCACTTTTAAACCAATGATAAATAACATAACTCACTAAAAATAAACTGGAAGCCCCAAAGGCAGTTAGCATTACAATTTTATGTTGATCTCTTTTCTTTTGTAGAATTAAAATAAATCCAAGAATTAATAATAAGGTTGTGAACCCATTGATTGATGCATTCAATTTTGGTAAAAATGAAACATCTAATGATGTATTCATTCCCTCTGGTCTCGGTCCTAAAATGAGAAATCCTACCGCTAAACTAATCACCCCCGAAATGATGAAAATTATTTTAGTCCAAAAAGAATCGTTTTGCATACTAAATCAACTTATCCACAATGATCAAAATAAAAAGGGCTGGCAAATAAATTACCGATACTTTTAAAAGAAGTTTTGCATTCTCAAGTGAATAATTTTTTACTAAAGGGAATCCTGATATAAAATATCCAAGTCCGAGAATGAGCGCGCCCCAAAAATATTTTATGCCTAAAATGCCGATATAGGAAGGCATGACAGAAACAGGGATTAATAATAATGAATGCCAAATAATTTGTCGATTTGTCCGTTTACCATCTTTTTCTAAAACAGGTAACATTTGAAAATTTGCTCTAGCATAATCTTCTTTACACATAAATGCGATGGCATAAAAATGTGGATGTTGCCAAAGAAACAGTATGGCAAATAAAATCCATGCTTCAGGATCTAATTGCCCTGTAGCTGCAACCCATCCACCCAAAGGAGGCATGGCACCAGGAATTGCTCCAATGGAGGTATTAAGCCAAGTTAATCTTTTTAATGGTGTATAAACAAATAAGTAAAGAATTGCAGTTGATAAAGCCAAAATTGCTGTTAATTCGTTTACCCATAGATATAAAATGATAGTCCCAAGTAAGGTGAGAAAAATCCCAAAAATAAATGCATTATTGGATGAAATTAACCCACTGGGAATTGGACGGGATTTTGTCCGATTCATTAATTTATCTAAATCTTGTTCTGCGTAATGGTTTAATGCACCGGATCCGGAAGAAACTAACCCCGAACCCATAAGGGTAATTAAAAATTTAATCGGGTTCACCATTCCATCCATTCCCAAAAAAAATCCCAACGCTGTGGAAATAAGAATTAAAAGGGTAATACTTGGCTTTGTTAATTCAAAATATGCCTTAATAGTTGAATCCGCTGGAGAAGGAGTTCGTTTCATTTAGAATCTGCTTTCTTTTACAATTTGGTTCAAATCAATCCGTAATATGGCCATACTGGCCTTATCCGTCCCATCATAATATTTCCGAATTTTTCCTGCTTGATCAATTAAAATAAATTTTATAGCATGGCCTTGCGGTAACTCATCTGCGTATAATAAAAATCCATTTTTCTTTAAATCTTTAATCGCATTTAAATCTGAAGTTAAAAATGTCCATCGATCATCTTCCACACCATGTGCAGTTGCATATTGCTTTAAAACTGATTCGTTATCCACGGAAGGATCTACAGTTATTGAAACAAATTGTACATCTTTAACATTCGAGTAATCCTGATATAATTGTGTCATATTATTAGTCATTATTGGACACGGTCCGGCACAAGATGTAAACATAAAATCTAATACAGTAACTTTTCCAATGAAGTCCTTTTCGGAGAATGAATCACCCTCTTGAGTTTGAAAAACAAAGGAAGGCACTTTTTTTATCACTGGGATTTGGTGTGAAGAATCTGCTTTTTGGATAATCCAATTTGCTCCGATCCCCAGTAATAAAACACAGATTACACTATATATTATATTTTTATTCATGAGAGACTTGCGATTGATTCCATGCTGAATATTGAACCATACAAAGACCAAGAATCCAAGATGCAATCCACATGTGAAACAGTTGAATTAAAGGAATTACATCTAGAAAAACCAAAATTTCACCCAGAATTATTTGAGTAAAAATTAAGACTAATATTATTGTAGAAATTTGAACCATCATAGAAGTTGGATTCAAAGATTGCTTAACTATTTTCAACCATAAGTATCCGGAAAGACCTGTAATTAAAAATCCTAGAATTGTGTGGATATATTTAAAGGGGCCTAACATTCTTAATAAAAATGTACTATCAATTAAGGGATTCTCATCTCGAATCATTTCAAGCCCACCTCGTATTTCTGTTCCCAAAATGACTTCCATAAGTAATGAAATGAACAATACAACAAAAGCCAATTTAAGGTTGGGAGAATATTGGCTCTGTTTTTCTGAAACAGGGTTTTCTAAATAGTAGGCTTCTTGTGTCGAGTAGATTAAAAGCATCACTATAATTAATGCCAACAATAAATGTAGCGTTATCGTTATGGGATTTAAAACTGTATCAACTAAAACAGATCCGAGCCATCCTTCAACCAGTGTTAAAAAAAAGGCAGCTAAAACTGGCCATAGGATTCGACGATTATCACCATAATATTTTATAGCTAAAAAAGCAGTAATCGAAATCGCCAATCCAACAAATGCACCAAATAAACGGTTACTGTATTCTATCCAAGCTAACACAATATTGAATTTAGCCGGATCAATAGACTCAGGAAGTTGATCTAAACTAGTTGGCGGAATCCATCGATCAAAGCATTTGGGCCAATCAGGACACCCCATTCCTGCACCGGCAACACGAACTAACCCGCCTACAAAAATTAATAGATAGGTCAACCCAGTTGTTAATAAAGAGAATTGTCTGAAAATGTTCATATAAAGCCGGCAAATTTAGAACAGTTTTTTCATTATTAGATTAAACTTTTCCACTTCAAATACATGAATACTACTATTAAGTTTTAGGCTGGATTAATACAATTTATAAACAAATTGAATCCATGGAATTATCAAGGAAAACTAAATGCATTTAAATCGGATTGATCTAGGGACTCTATGCACCGTGCGGGAAACAGGTGAAAGCGGTACTTTGAAAAAAATCTATTTCTATCCTACCAAGTTCGAGATCGAATTCTCGTCCGGGGATATCCAACATTTTTCTTCTAAAGACCTTGAATTCGACGGCATAGTTCAAAACAATGCAACACTACAATCACCAACAATTCCTAAAAATGGTCAAGGTGATGCATGGACAAGTTGGGAGCCTTTTAGAGGTGAAAGTGTTGTAAAACATCACTTTTCAACATCAAAAGAAATAATGTGGAAAATGCTCACATCTTTAGAAATGTTAAATGCATGGTTTTTTGGTGTGCAACGTGCCCTCCCCATTCTTGATATTGAACGATATGTCCACCGGTATTCATTTACACATTTCAACTTAGCACCGGGTGCATTTTTTAAAACGCGTCCAAAAACTATTGCCCCCTATTTTAAGTGTCAAATTATGACAGTCGAAAAGGAATCAGAATTTGGTTTTACTTTTCGTACATCTCCCCTTTTCCAGGAATATGTTCATTTTACGATAGAAGAAACAGAGCAAGGTGTATGGGTTACTTTTAAACGATCTTCACAAGGATTCTTTTCATTTTTAACACAATTCAATTGGCCTGAAAAATCTCAAATATTCCAAAAGCTTGATTCTATTGTTCCAAAAATCGAATTCAAATCTGATGATGATGAAACAGGAAATGGTAACAGTGGAGCCAATCAATTCGGTGGATTTGCATCTCGGCAAGATTATATCGATTACGGAATTAATATGGGTCTAGAAGGTAACATGGATTATGTGAATGCTATCCCTGAAAAGCCAATTCGCGGCATGGCAAAAGCTGGAATTATAAAAGCAAAACGATCCGGAATAACACCTCCAAAGCCAGATAAACCTTCCGGCGGTGCAGCTCCATCGAGTGACGGTGGAATGGCTGCATTATCATCTGAAGAATTAGTAGCTTTTTTGGTGAATAAGGGATTAGACGGCGATATGGATACGGTGAATGCTCATACGGATAAAGTCACCCGCGGAAAAGCAAAATCTATGATTGTAAAAATTAAACGGGGAACGATTGATCGACCCACAATGCCCGAGATTCCAGAAGATTCATCACCTGGGGAAGATGTAAATGAAACAGAAGACCAAATGATAGAACGACTTATTGCAAAAGGGTTAGACGGCGATATGGATGAAATCAATGGCCTTGAAAATAGAGTGATGCGTGGAAAAATTAAATCCGCCATTGTGAAAGCAAAACGAGCTGCAAAATAATGTCCGACACCCCAAAATTTGCCGTTACAAAAACACAAATAATTTCAATGGTAATTTGCACAATTCTTCTGTTGATATATGTCACATTAGTGACATGGGTACTATAAACTCATTATGGAATGGTTTACCCTCTCGTGGCTAATGCAGCATTTGGAATGGGCCGTTGGCTTACTTTTATTTGGATGTATTATCCTCTTCTTTTTTCCCATTCTTTTAGGATGGCAATTAACGCAAGATGATGAAAATGATAGCGATTCGTAATGGACTCATTACCCATGATAGCCATCTTGATTTTGGTATTTGCCATGATCTTAATGGGAGAACATATCAAATTGAAAAAAGAAGTACGACGGTTGAGAAATCTGATGAAGCATTTAAAAAAAGATTTTGATAAATTAAATGATGAAAACCAAAACAAAAAAGAAGTCTAACCCTTTAAATACAATATGAGCGAAACCCCAGAAATATTATCTAAAAAAGAATCGACAAGGATTTACACCTTATTTTATTCTTTTTTCCTGATTCCGTTTATGATTGCCATTTTTGGTGCAGTCTTTTTCTTATTATTTCGATTTATCACCTTTGAAACAGATGACGCATCTGCCCTATTAAATCAAGTGAAAATTGGGTCAGCATCTAAACGATGGCAGTCTGCCTTCGAACTTTCAAAAGTTTTTAATAATCCGGATAAGATTCCAACTGATATTTCTTTTAAAAATCAAATGGTATCCTCCTATAATCATGCAATCCATGACGATCCATTAGTTCGGGCTTACCTTGCTTTAGCTATGGGCGTTACACAAGACGATTTTTATGCAACAGTTTTAGTGGATGGATTAAATGATGAAAATCGAGAATCCAGATTAGCAGCCGTCCAAGCAGTTGGAATGATTGGTACTTCAGCCGCAAGCCCAAAACTTAAGGAACTCGTCCAAGATTCTAATTTTCCACAGGAACAACTGGCATCAACAATTGCTTTAGGGTTAATCGGAGATGAAGAATCCATTCCGTTATTGAGAGAGTTGTTAGAAGATGAAGAGCCTAATATTCAGTGGGATGCAGCCATTGGTTTAGCTAAAATGGGGGACTCTACAGGTGCATTCATCATAGAGAGTCTAATGGATAGACACTATTTAAGTGCTTTTCCTCAAGTGGATGAATCAGAAAAAAATCAAGCAATTTTAATCGCTATAGAAGTTGCATCTTTTTTAAAAAATGATCGATTAGAAAATAAATTAATTTCTCTGGCAGAATCAGATGAGAATTTGAAAATTCGTGATGCTGCCATGAAAACCCTTGAATCGGCATATAACAGAGTCTTATAAAATGAGCGAAGAAAAAATAACGCCTGCGGCTGCTGTCGGGGCATCAACACAAAATTCAGAAAATGAAATAGGTCGCCGTGGCTTTTTTAAATGGTTAACAGTTGGCTGGATCGCATTTGGCGCGGCAACCGGTGGCTTTTTTACCATTATGATTCGGTTCCTATTTCCAAATGTATTATTCGAGCCGCCTCAAACATTCAAAATTGGATTCCCAGATGATTATGCTAAAAATACCGTGGATATTCGATTTAAAAAATCATTCAATGTTTGGGTCGTTCGAGACGAAGAATCCATCTTCGCACTTTCAACAGTTTGTACTCATTTAGGGTGCACGCCGAACTGGCTCCAAACTGAAGGAAAATTTAAATGTCCATGTCATGGAAGCGGTTTTAGAATGACTGGAATCAATTTTGAAGGTCCTGCGCCTCGTCCATTAGAAAGATATAAAGTTTCTCTTTCCAATGATGGGCAAATTCTCGTAGATAAAACGAAAAGTTTTAAATGGGAAAAAGGCGAATGGGAAAACTCGGAATCTTTCTTAATAGTATAATTCAATTACAATAAAATGGCTAAAGACGATAAACAAAAATCATTATTAGAAACCTTGGGTGAATCCCAAGTTTGGAAATCTATCATACGGTCCGGTGTGCCAAAAACACGCCGCCAACGGATGCATGCAATCTTGGGGAGTGTTTTCCTTCACCTCCATCCTGCGCGACTTCCAAAACATGCTGTGAAAGTTGGCTATACTTGGTGTATGGGTGGACTCTCATTTTTCCTGTTCGTGCTTCTCACGATTACTGGAATTCTGCTCATGTTCTATTATAGACCTACGGTGGAATATGCTTACACCGATATTATAGATTTGACTGAACAAGTCCCCCTCGGTATTATGCGGGAACTCCATCGCTGGGCGGCTCACGCAATGGTATTGGTTGTTTGGCTTCACATGCTTCGTGTATTTATGACAGGATCTTACAAACCACCTCGTGAATTCAATTGGGGCGTGGGAGTTCTTCTTATGACTTTAACCATGTTTTTATCCTTTACAGGATATTTGCTCCCATGGGATCAGTTGGCAATTTGGGCAGTAACTGTTGGAACGAATATGGCACGTGCTCATCCATTTATTGGACATGAAGGTCCCGGTGCTTCACTCTTAGCAATCGGTGATATTAATTTAGTCCATATGGGTTCAGACATTCGTTTCGCTCTATTGGGTGGACGATTCGTGGGTGAAGCAACATTACTCCGATTCTATGTTCTCCATTGTATTGCAGTCCCCTTTATTGCTATGATTTTTATGGCAGTACATTTTTGGCGCATCCGGAAGGATGGCGGTATTTCCGGTCCTTTATAAACACTGATTTGAGATTCTTATGATTGATACATTTAAATCTGTAATTGACGCACTTTCGGCTCCCACAGTCAGTTTTACGCTGTTAACAGTTTTTACGCCTCTTGTTTTTCCTCCCACGGATTGGTTCGATAAAGTCAACCGGAAATTGGGAATTTGGCGACTGTGGACAAAACCAGGACTTTGGGCAGGTATGGGATTCCTTACCTTCTTTTTTGTTGTAGGCTATTTTGATCCAAATTTTCACATTACCTTAACCAAAGCAGATAATTTTCCTATTGTTCTTATGGTTTATTCCATGTTCTTTTTCATTTGGTTGGGTATGAGCAAAGCATACGTAAATGACGAACGAATTGAACAAGGCCTTAAGCCCACAGAATATAATGATCCAGATGATAAAGTTTTGGTGTGGCCAGATTTGGTTTATATCGAATTTATTGCTCTGATTCTCTTTATGGTTTTTCTAATTGTATGGTCTATTTTGGTTGCAGCACCCCTGGAAGAACCTGCAAACCCAGCCTCAACACCCAATCCATCCAAAGCACCTTGGTATTTCTTAGGGCTTCAAGAAATGTTAGTTTATTTTGATCCATGGCTTGCTGGAATTGTTTTCCCAATGTTTATTATTTTTGGGATGATGGCAATTCCATACATAGATATGAATCCAAAAGGAAGTGGCTATTATTCATTCAAGGAACGAAGAATTGGAATTTGTATTTTTATGTATGGTTGGTTGATTCTTTGGCTCTTCCTCATCGTGATTGGAACATTTTTCCGAGGCCCCAATTGGAACTTTTTTGGTCCCTTTGAATACTGGGACCCTCATAAGGTAGTCCCATTAAACAATGTAAATCTGTCTGAGTATTTTTGGGTAAAAATGTTTAACACGGGTTTACCGAGCAATATTATGCTACGCGAATCAATCGGTTTTGTAGTCGTATTCGCTTACATGTTTATGTTCCCCATATTCCTTGCGAAAACATGGTTCAAGGATCTTTTTGAAAAAATTGGTCCCGTTCGTTATACATCATTGATGTTATTTGGACTTTCCATGTTTTCATTACCCATTAAGATGTACCTTCGTTGGTTTTTTAACTTGAAGTACATTATCGCAATTCCAGAATGGTTTTTCAATATTTAGGTTAACGCATGTTTAATAACGACGAACGCTATTGGGATATTCACAAATTAAATAAATGGTTCGCCATTTCGTCCATCCTGTTTCTCATCAGTATGGCATGGACTTTCATCGACGATAATGATGATGAGTTCAAAGTGTATCAACGTGAATTCCGGAAAATGGAAATTGAGATTTCTAAAAAGAATCTTGAAATGGAGTTGGAATCTGTTTCCGAGAAACGTGTTTCTTTTGAAAAGGAATTAACAAACGCACAATCTACTCTTGATGCTCAAAAAGAAAAATTGAGTGAACTGGAAAGTTCATTAATTACACTTGAGGGTCGTTATTATAATGAGAATATGATCTACCAAGGTCAAAAGGCTGAAGTTGATGGACTTAAGTATCTCGTTGAAGCGGAGAATGCACATCATGATGATGGTGAACAACATGGCCCATCCCATAAAGATGATTATGCTGCTGCTTTAGATTTGCTCCATAAATATAAATTAATTAAAGAAGCATCAGAAATTGAAATAACTGATACCGAAAATGCAGTTAAAGAACTTAAAGCAAATGTAAAACTCAAACTGGATGAATTAAATATCGTCCTGAAAAATGTCAATATTGTTGATAATAAACTTTTCAAGATTGACCGGGAACGCATGACCTTTGCGAATAAAGTCGGAGATATCGTTCGAGATTTACCCGTTATCGATTTTCTTGATCCATATTATAAAGTAAACCAAGTTGTTGTTCGTGATGTTAAATATGATGTGAATTTTGCCGTTGTTCCAAAAGTTGATCGATGTACATCTTGTCATTTAGGATTAGAGAATCCGGATTTCGCAGACGCACCTCAACCTTTTACCACTCATCCAAACCTTGATTTATATATTACGTCTGCTTCACCACATCCTACGGATAGTTTCGGTTGTACTAGTTGCCATGCCGGTCGCGGTCGCGGAACATCCTTTGTATCCACAACGCATACGCCCAGCGATGAAGAAGAAAAAGAACGGTGGAAAGATGACTATGATTGGGAAGTAATGCACCATTGGCTTCAACCCATGTTACCGACACAATACACAGAAGCTTCATGTTTTAAATGTCATAATAATAATTTGGATTTAAAGGGTGCTGATAAATTAAATCTGGGATTATCCCTTATAGATAAATCCGGTTGTAATGGATGTCATTTAGTTCAAGATTTTCCACAATTAAATAAAGTGGGACCAAACTTGACTAAATTAGATGAAAAAGTTTCCCGTGAATGGGTAGCAAAATGGATTCAGAATCCTAAAGAATTTCGTCACAATACAAAAATGCCTTCATATTTTGGGCAGGAAAATCAAAGTTCACCCAAAATGAAAGCATGGAATAATGCTGAGATTTTTGCAATCAGTTCTTATCTCGTTGATGGAGAGAAGGGCTCTATTTCATCATCTGATCACCGATTTATGGGTGATAGTGAAAATGGACAACATTTATTTGAATCCATTGGCTGTATGGGGTGCCATGTCGTAGAACCCGATCCTGTTGAAACGGAAACAACTCTAAAAGATCAAACAAAACGCCATGGTCCAAATTTGGTTGGCGTTGGATCAAAAACATCCGCGGAATGGGTTTATAATTGGATCAAAGATCCCTTATCTTATAACCCTAAGTCCAGAATGCCTAACCTTCGGGTCAGTGATGAAGATGCAAAAGATCTTACTGCTTATATAATGTCTTCTCGGAATGAAGACTTTGAAAATAGTCCCGACGTAAAATTGAATGAAAATGATTTGGATGCAATCGCATTTACTCATTTATCTAAACAAATGCCAGAATCATTCGCTAATAAAAAATTAACTGAGATGAATTTGGATGAAAAACTTAATTATGTCGCCAAGAAAAGTATTACCCATTATGGGTGTTTTGGCTGCCATAACATTGATGGCTTTGAAAAATCAAAACCGATTGGAACTGATTTAACTGAAGAAGGATCCAAACCAACGAATAAATTGGATTTTGGTTTACTTCACACAATTGATCATACAAACCATGCTTGGTTTGAAGCCAAATTGGCTAATCCAAGAATTTATGATAGAGGAAAGGTTAGTCCACCTTTGGATAAATTAAAAATGCCCAACTTTAATTTCAATGAAACAGAAATTGAAGCTATTACAACGGCCATCCTTGGGTTTAATGCCAATAAAGTTGAAGAGCGAATCAAAGCTCATAATAATGTAAATGAAATGGCGCAAGAGGGAGCTCGATTAGTTAAACAGTATAATTGTCAAGGTTGCCACTTGATTGATGATTTCGGCGGTCAATTAGTTGAGCAAATTGGTGCAGCAGAATATGCCCCACCCAATCTGAATACTGAAGGTGCAAAAGCGAATCCCGATTGGCTCTTAAGTTTTTTAAATAATCCATCCATTATTCGACCAAACCTTGAAGTAAGAATGCCCAGTTTCCATCAAATCACAGATAGTGAATGGAACTCAATTATCAAATATTTCCAACACTTAGATAATGAGAAAATTGCATACCGAGATGACTTGGCACTAAACCAGCATTCTACAGAATTCAAAGGAGGCGAAATGCTTCATGAATTGGGTGCCTGTGATAATTGTCACTTTTACGGTACAACATTTCCTAAACAAGATGCATCTACTTGGGCACCAAACTTGGCACTTACAAAAGAACGCCTTAATCCTGATTGGGTGAAAGAATGGCTCCGAGATCCGCAAACCATCATGCCTGGCACAAAAATGCCAGCTCCCTATCTACCTTCAGAAGATCTGTTAATTTTAGACGGTGCAGAACTAGACTGGGGTACAGAACTAGTTAAAATGAATGGCGATACTGAAGCTATGTTAAATGGGCTGCGAGATTATCTCTGGAGCATTGAAGGCAAAACTAATATCGATAAAACAATCAAAGATTACTTTGAAAAAAATGGATACAAATTTGGTGAAGATGAAGAAGACGAAGAAGATGATTGGGGCGATGACGACTGGTAGAACATTGACTCTCCGATAAATTAAAAGCCCTGTTGTTTCTAAATACAATTGAGACAACAGGGCTTTTTTATTGGAATAAAGTCGCAAAGTATTTTGGAAACTCACTTCCTGTCTGCATTTTAAACTAAATTATTCCATCAAATTTTCAATTTTTGTTTTCACCTTTCCAGCTTGCCAATTATCTCCCGCCCAAGAACCAAGTAATTCTCTGTTTGGGCCTAGTAAAACCGAACGTAACGAATGGCCAATATTGTTTTCATCAATACCCCAAAAGTTGCAGCCACTTTGTTTGGCTAAACGGTAAACATCTTCTATATGCCCCGTACTAGACAAAACTTTCCAATTGGAAAATTCTGAAATAGTTTCACCATAAAATTCTTTTAGAACTGCAGGTGTATCGTGTTGATAGTCAAAACTGACCATTACAAATTCAATATCATTTCTATCTTTAAATGCTGTGGCCAAATAATCATTTTTGATCACCACAGCTGGGCACATATTGGGCATGGGGCACCGCGTAAAAATAAAGGAAAGAAATCGGTATTTTCCGTCAGAATCAGAAAGATGAATTTCACTACCACTCATGTCAAGCAAAGTTACATCGTCAAGGTTTTCTCCTAATCCTCGTTCGGAATAGTCTTCATCCTCAAAGAAATCATCTTCTTCCACTTCTGGGAGTTTTCCTTCTCCTACGATGTTAAAATTCCGAGCCCAAGTTGATGTATCTCCCCATGCAAATTCAAAATGAACACTGTCTCCAATGGATAAACCTTTAATCTCTTTTAAATCGATTAAATCAAATGGCATTATCATAGGCATCATGAGATTTGGAATTGTATCATGCGCAATTACAATTAACATCGAATCCGGTTTTATTTCATAAATAGTACCTTTTACCGGAAATACTTTTTCGGGAGCACCACAATTATATGCTATTACGATTGAACAAATAAAAATAAGTTTTTTCATAATATAATTTAAGGTAAAGAACCCTTTAAAAAACCAAATGGTTAAAAAAAAAGGCGGAGAAACACTCCGCCTTTCAAAAAATTAATTGTTCTTTTTATTTACTTTTTCTTCGGACGTGTAAATGTAAAGTCCTGAGCTGTTACGCCATCACCAATAGTGACGGTCGCATTCAACAATTTTGGATTCTTCTTTTTTCCACTGAATTTTTCTTGCCAACAAACCACTTCATAGGTTCCAGCGGGAATCCCATCAATGGAAAAATTTCCATTGGTATCGGTAACTGCAAAATATGGATGATCCGAAACTAACATCCATGATTTCATCCAAGGATGAACATCACATTTAATATAAAATGGGACAGGTTCAGATTTTAAGAAATTAGCCATTTTTTCTTTTACCACTTTTGGCATAGCGAAATTGAATTCTTTGTTCACTTTCGGCATAGAGTGGATATTGTGAAGCGTTGCATCACTATTTTTAATGAGCAAACCTTGACCAGCAATCATTCCTAAAACGTGAGGTTCATAAATACAGCCCTTTTGATCCAAGACGACTGGATCACTGGGAACATCACCACTATAATTTACATTTTTTAAATAAACAATCGCTTCAGCCATGGAGCCGTCTGCGCCTAATTTAAAATTTTCATTGTAAACTGTACCTGAATGAGATGCACCACAAACAGGGTCTGCATCCATCTTGAGCCGTTTGGGTCTCGGGGGATCCCCATCATATTTTACGTGACCTTTTAGGTACCTGCTTCGACGAAAGCAATTGTCATACACATAACAATTCCGCTGACGAATACTTTTTTAAGATTCATTTTTTTATTCCTTTTTTAATACGATAAATGAGGTTCGAAATTTACCTGCATTTCTAAGCAATGAATAGAAAAATTAGATGGTTCATCCTATGAAAAGTGAAGATGCTATTTGTATCTTCTGCCTTTATTTTCATAACGGAGAGAATCAATTTATGTGGATTTTTATGATCACCTGTTACTTACTCATGTTACTCAATTTTATAAATCTTTTTCTTACAGGATTGAGCGGATATTTCCACTTTGATGTTTTAGGTGCAAACCATGCTCGGTTCGCCCTTTTTACCATTCTCATTTTTTTAATAACCGAAACGGTCGTGATGTATTTTTTCATTTCCACAGGTAAGGGAATCAAATCTGCCATTGAAAATGGATTAGGCGAAATAGGTCTTTGGAGTCGAGAGAAAGAATTAAAAATGAAAGTTTTTCCACAATTAATGTTAACTGTTACATTGATTGGTGGATTATTTATTCATGGTGGTGCTGTTGATACTGGTGCACCGACATCATGGATGCATGGCTATATTTTCATCATTGCCTTTGCTCATCATATTTGGACTTTGAAACTAAAGAATGATGCTTTTAAGGAACAAATCGCTATTATTTCCGAATTAGAACCTGATCCTGCATCAAACTAATGTACTATGCTGCAAAAGGATTAGAATTATTAGGGATGGTTATGATTTGTATTGGGTTTATCATCAAATTTCCTGGACTCATGGACCCCAAATTATTGTTGGCTGGTATCATTTGTTTCGCTTCAGGATGGGCCATTGAAAAATATATTCTCAAGTAAAAAAATTTTCAATTTTCGAGTAAGAAATGTGTAAATTATTTATCTAATATCTGTTGGGAAACATGGCATTTACATACAACCATTTTAAGGGTATTCCGGACTTACCGGATGTGCCTCGAGAAAAGACAAATCGACCTAAACTAATTGCAGTTGTGGATGAAGATAATTGCACCGGTTGTCAGGCGTGCGTTCCTTTTTGCCCTGTAGATTGTATTGAACCTGTTGCAAAAGACAAATACGTAATTCCTATCCCACCTGTCCAAGTTCGATTTAACGAATGTACTGGTTGTCAAGTATGTGCTCGTGTGTGCACGAAGATGACCTGGGATGCTATCCGGATGCTTGGAACTGAAACTTTTGAAGAACATTATGGTCTACCGATAGACTAATGGAATTAACCTAATTTTAAACATATCTGGAGATATCACGTGAGCAACAATTCTCATCACGAAGAGAATTTTCTACAGAAATACGTTTTTTCTGTAGATCATAAAATTATTGGGCTCCAATACGGAATTACATCTTTGATGTTTCTGTTTTTTGGATTTTGTCTAATGATGGTTATGAGATGGCAATTGGCTTATCCTGAAACACCCGTTCCTTTTGTAGGAAATCTTTTGGGTGATGCAGGTATCCTTCTGCCTGAGATTTATAATATGCTAGGAGCAATGCATGGAACGATAATGATCTTCCTTGGAGTTGTACCGTTAGCTGTCGGCGCATTTGGGAATTATATAGTTCCATTGCAAATTGGTGCACCTGACATGGCTTTTCCAAAATTGAATGCAGCCAGTTACTGGTCATACTTTATTGGTGGCGTTATTATGTTAGCAAGTTTCTTTTTACCCGAAGGAGCTGCGAGATCAGGTTGGACATCTTATCCGCCACTTTCAATTTTTGAAACGGGACAAACTGCATGGCTTATTGGGATGGTATTTTTAATTACATCATCTCTATTGGGTTCCATGAACATTATTGTTACCATCGTTCAATTAAGGGCACCGGGGTTAACTTGGTTCAGACTTCCATTCTTTGTATGGGGACAATTTGTTACTGCTTTTTTACTCGTTTTAGCTTTTCCACCTCTAGAAGCAGCAGCAGTACTTCAGTTAATGGATAGAGTAGCTCAAACAAGTTTTTTTCTACCTAGCGGGTTAGTCTATAGCGGAGCCACAGTTGATGTTTACGGATCTGGCTCGCCTCTACTATGGCAACATTTATTCTGGTTTTTAGCACATCCTGAAGTATATGTTTTGATTTTACCTGCAATGGGAATTGTTGGCGACGTTATAGCAAACAATACACGGAAACCACTTTGGGGTTATAAATCAATTGTTTATGGTTCAGTGTTTTTAGGATTTATGTCCTTTATTGTTTGGGCACATCACATGTTCCTAACAGGAATGGGACAAGCAATGAGTTCTTTTTTCCAAACAACCACAATGATTATATCAATTCCATCTGTAATCATATTAACTTCATTTTTCATATCACTTTGGGGCGCATCTATCCGTTTTACAACTCCAATGTTGTTTGCACTTGCATTCCTTCCAATGTTTGGAATTGGCGGACTAACGGGTCTTCCTTTAGGTGTGGGAGCATCAGATATTCATTTACATGATACTTATTATGTAATTGGTCATTTCCACTATGTAGTTGCTCCGGGAACAATATTTGCTCTCTTTGCTGGTATCTATTATTGGTTTCCAAAAATGACAGGACGAAAAATGAGTGAAGCATTAGGTAAATTACATTTTTGGCCATCTCTTATATTTATGAATGGGATATTTATGCCAATGTTCATTCAAGGACTTGCAGGTGTATCTCGTAGATTATATGATGGCGGACAATCCTATGCACATGCACAAGATGTTTTACAATGGAATGAATTCATGTCTATTTCAGCTTTTTGTCTAGCTGCGGCTCAAATTCCATTTTTTATCAATATTTTTATTTCCATGTTCAAAGGTGAAAAAGTAGATCGAAATCCTTGGCAAGCAACAACTATTGAATGGTCGGCACCTTCGCCTCCTCTACCACATCGAAACTTTGAAAACAAAGTTGAAGTGTACCGGGGGCCCTATGAATATAGTGTACCTGGTGCAGACAAAGATTTCTCACCGCAAACAGAAAAATAAAGGACTCCGACGGTGCAAATACCATACATTACTGATGAAAGACCTGATACAGGTTTAACTAATTCTAAATTGGGAATCTGGGTTTTCCTTGCTTCCGAAATTATGCTCTTTGGTGGGTTATTCTCTGCCTACGTATTTTTGAGAATAGCAGCTCCTGAAGGTGATTTTGCTTATTGGGGGTCAAAGCTAAATATCCCAATGGCAACAATAAATACGTTGGTGCTGATATCTTCAAGCATGACAATGATTATGTCATGGGCATCCTTAAAAATGAAAGATTTTGAAAAATATAAAATGTACATGGGTTTAACTCTACTCTTTGCATTAATCTTTCTTGTAATCAAATATTTTGAATACACAGGTAAATTTCACCATGGCATTTACCCGTCATCCAGTACCTTTATGGGAATTTATTTTACCCTAACAGGGCTACACATGTTACATATTATTGGCGGGATGATTGTTATGGGCTATTTTTGGTTACCCTTTGGCAACAAAATGTGGACTACCGAACCTGAACGTTTTACAAACAGAATAGAAATTGCTGGTCTATATTGGCATTTTGTGGATTTAGTCTGGATTTTTCTATTTCCAATTCTTTACTTACTTTAGAGGATAAAATGAGCGATCACGACAACGGACATATCCAAGAACACATTAGAGTATATTTAACTGTATTCGGTGCTCTTGCAGTTTTAACCCTATTAACGGTTGGCGCATCCTATTTGAATGTATCTTCAACCGAAGCAATATTTTTAGCTCTTACAATTGCAACTATAAAAGCAAGTCTAGTTGCAGGTTATTTCATGCATCTCATTACTGAAAAACAAACAATTATCTGGTTATTAACTCTAACCTTTTTCTTTTTTCTTGTTTGTATGTTCCTCCCAATGATTTATGATTTTGATCATACTAGGCTATCATGATTTCACTTAAACAATTTCATTATTTTTTCATTTTTGTTTCTATCTTGATTTCCGGATATTATGGCATGTTTGAAATGACAACTCCTTCTAGTCCAGGATTCATTTCCAATCTGTTTGCAGGGATTTCTTTTGCTATTACTGTTGGTCTTATTTTTTATGGCTTTACTGTCATTAAAATGTTCAAAAAATATAAATAATGAATAGAGCGTACCAAATATTTTTAGCAGTCTTTTTTATTGTGGGATCCTCTAGAGTCGACCTGCAGGCATGCAAGCTTGAGTATTCTATAGTCTCACCTAAATAGCTTGGCGTAATCATGGTCATAGCTGTTTCCTGTGTGAAATTGTTATCCGCTCACAATTCCACACAACATACGAGCCGGAAGCATAAAGTGTAAAGCCTGGGGTGCCTAATGAGTGAGCTAACTCACATTAATTGCGTTGCGCTCACTGCCCGCTTTCCAGTCGGGAAACCTGTCGTGCCAGCTGCATTAATGAATCGGCCAACGCGAACCCCTTGCGGCCGCCCGGGCCGTCGACCAATTCTCATGTTTGACAGCTTATCATCGAATTTCTGCCATTCATCCGCTTATTATCACTTATTCAGGCGTAGCAACCAGGCGTTTAAGGGCACCAATAACTGCCTTAAAAAAATTACGCCCCGCCCTGCCACTCATCGCAGTACTGTTGTAATTCATTAAGCATTCTGCCGACATGGAAGCCATCACAAACGGCATGATGAACCTGAATCGCCAGCGGCATCAGCACCTTGTCGCCTTGCGTATAATATTTGCCCATGGTGAAAACGGGGGCGAAGAAGTTGTCCATATTGGCCACGTTTAAATCAAAACTGGTGAAACTCACCCAGGGATTGGCTGAGACGAAAAACATATTCTCAATAAACCCTTTAGGGAAATAGGCCAGGTTTTCACCGTAACACGCCACATCTTGCGAATATATGTGTAGAAACTGCCGGAAATCGTCGTGGTATTCACTCCAGAGCGATGAAAACGTTTCAGTTTGCTCATGGAAAACGGTGTAACAAGGGTGAACACTATCCCATATCACCAGCTCACCGTCTTTCATTGCCATACGAAATTCCGGATGAGCATTCATCAGGCGGGCAAGAATGTGAATAAAGGCCGGATAAAACTTGTGCTTATTTTTCTTTACGGTCTTTAAAAAGGCCGTAATATCCAGCTGAACGGTCTGGTTATAGGTACATTGAGCAACTGACTGAAATGCCTCAAAATGTTCTTTACGATGCCATTGGGATATATCAACGGTGGTATATCCAGTGATTTTTTTCTCCATTTTAGCTTCCTTAGCTCCTGAAAATCTCGATAACTCAAAAAATACGCCCGGTAGTGATCTTATTTCATTATGGTGAAAGTTGGAACCTCTTACGTGCCGATCAACGTCTCATTTTCGCCAAAAGTTGGCCCAGGGCTTCCCGGTATCAACAGGGACACCAGGATTTATTTATTCTGCGAAGTGATCTTCCGTCACAGGTATTTATTCGCGATAAGCTCATGGAGCGGCGTAACCGTCGCACAGGAAGGACAGAGAAAGCGCGGATCTGGGAAGTGACGGACAGAACGGTCAGGACCTGGATTGGGGAGGCGGTTGCCGCCGCTGCTGCTGACGGTGTGACGTTCTCTGTTCCGGTCACACCACATACGTTCCGCCATTCCTATGCGATGCACATGCTGTATGCCGGTATACCGCTGAAAGTTCTGCAAAGCCTGATGGGACATAAGTCCATCAGTTCAACGGAAGTCTACACGAAGGTTTTTGCGCTGGATGTGGCTGCCCGGCACCGGGTGCAGTTTGCGATGCCGGAGTCTGATGCGGTTGCGATGCTGAAACAATTATCCTGAGAATAAATGCCTTGGCCTTTATATGGAAATGTGGAACTGAGTGGATATGCTGTTTTTGTCTGTTAAACAGAGAAGCTGGCTGTTATCCACTGAGAAGCGAACGAAACAGTCGGGAAAATCTCCCATTATCGTAGAGATCCGCATTATTAATCTCAGGAGCCTGTGTAGCGTTTATAGGAAGTAGTGTTCTGTCATGATGCCTGCAAGCGGTAACGAAAACGATTTGAATATGCCTTCAGGAACAATAGAAATCTTCGTGCGGTGTTACGTTGAAGTGGAGCGGATTATGTCAGCAATGGACAGAACAACCTAATGAACACAGAACCATGATGTGGTCTGTCCTTTTACAGCCAGTAGTGCTCGCCGCAGTCGAGCGACAGGGCGAAGCCCTCGGCTGGTTGCCCTCGCCGCTGGGCTGGCGGCCGTCTATGGCCCTGCAAACGCGCCAGAAACGCCGTCGAAGCCGTGTGCGAGACACCGCGGCCGGCCGCCGGCGTTGTGGATACCTCGCGGAAAACTTGGCCCTCACTGACAGATGAGGGGCGGACGTTGACACTTGAGGGGCCGACTCACCCGGCGCGGCGTTGACAGATGAGGGGCAGGCTCGATTTCGGCCGGCGACGTGGAGCTGGCCAGCCTCGCAAATCGGCGAAAACGCCTGATTTTACGCGAGTTTCCCACAGATGATGTGGACAAGCCTGGGGATAAGTGCCCTGCGGTATTGACACTTGAGGGGCGCGACTACTGACAGATGAGGGGCGCGATCCTTGACACTTGAGGGGCAGAGTGCTGACAGATGAGGGGCGCACCTATTGACATTTGAGGGGCTGTCCACAGGCAGAAAATCCAGCATTTGCAAGGGTTTCCGCCCGTTTTTCGGCCACCGCTAACCTGTCTTTTAACCTGCTTTTAAACCAATATTTATAAACCTTGTTTTTAACCAGGGCTGCGCCCTGTGCGCGTGACCGCGCACGCCGAAGGGGGGTGCCCCCCCTTCTCGAACCCTCCCGGTCGAGTGAGCGAGGAAGCACCAGGGAACAGCACTTATATATTCTGCTTACACACGATGCCTGAAAAAACTTCCCTTGGGGTTATCCACTTATCCACGGGGATATTTTTATAATTATTTTTTTTATAGTTTTTAGATCTTCTTTTTTAGAGCGCCTTGTAGGCCTTTATCCATGCTGGTTCTAGAGAAGGTGTTGTGACAAATTGCCCTTTCAGTGTGACAAATCACCCTCAAATGACAGTCCTGTCTGTGACAAATTGCCCTTAACCCTGTGACAAATTGCCCTCAGAAGAAGCTGTTTTTTCACAAAGTTATCCCTGCTTATTGACTCTTTTTTATTTAGTGTGACAATCTAAAAACTTGTCACACTTCACATGGATCTGTCATGGCGGAAACAGCGGTTATCAATCACAAGAAACGTAAAAATAGCCCGCGAATCGTCCAGTCAAACGACCTCACTGAGGCGGCATATAGTCTCTCCCGGGATCAAAAACGTATGCTGTATCTGTTCGTTGACCAGATCAGAAAATCTGATGGCACCCTACAGGAACATGACGGTATCTGCGAGATCCATGTTGCTAAATATGCTGAAATATTCGGATTGACCTCTGCGGAAGCCAGTAAGGATATACGGCAGGCATTGAAGAGTTTCGCGGGGAAGGAAGTGGTTTTTTATCGCCCTGAAGAGGATGCCGGCGATGAAAAAGGCTATGAATCTTTTCCTTGGTTTATCAAACGTGCGCACAGTCCATCCAGAGGGCTTTACAGTGTACATATCAACCCATATCTCATTCCCTTCTTTATCGGGTTACAGAACCGGTTTACGCAGTTTCGGCTTAGTGAAACAAAAGAAATCACCAATCCGTATGCCATGCGTTTATACGAATCCCTGTGTCAGTATCGTAAGCCGGATGGCTCAGGCATCGTCTCTCTGAAAATCGACTGGATCATAGAGCGTTACCAGCTGCCTCAAAGTTACCAGCGTATGCCTGACTTCCGCCGCCGCTTCCTGCAGGTCTGTGTTAATGAGATCAACAGCAGAACTCCAATGCGCCTCTCATACATTGAGAAAAAGAAAGGCCGCCAGACGACTCATATCGTATTTTCCTTCCGCGATATCACTTCCATGACGACAGGATAGTCTGAGGGTTATCTGTCACAGATTTGAGGGTGGTTCGTCACATTTGTTCTGACCTACTGAGGGTAATTTGTCACAGTTTTGCTGTTTCCTTCAGCCTGCATGGATTTTCTCATACTTTTTGAACTGTAATTTTTAAGGAAGCCAAATTTGAGGGCAGTTTGTCACAGTTGATTTCCTTCTCTTTCCCTTCGTCATGTGACTTGATATCGGGGGTTAGTTCGTCATCATTGATGAGGGTTGATTATCACAGTTTATTACTCTGAATTGGCTATCCGCGTGTGTACCTCTACCTGGAGTTTTTCCCACGGTGGATATTTCTTCTTGCGCTGAGCGTAAGAGCTATCTGACAGAACAGTTCTTCTTTGCTTCCTCGCCAGTTCGCTCGCTATGCTCGGTTACACGGCTGCGGCGAGCGCTAGTGATAATAAGTGACTGAGGTATGTGCTCTTCTTATCTCCTTTTGTAGTGTTGCTCTTATTTTAAACAACTTTGCGGTTTTTTGATGACTTTGCGATTTTGTTGTTGCTTTGCAGTAAATTGCAAGATTTAATAAAAAAACGCAAAGCAATGATTAAAGGATGTTCAGAATGAAACTCATGGAAACACTTAACCAGTGCATAAACGCTGGTCATGAAATGACGAAGGCTATCGCCATTGCACAGTTTAATGATGACAGCCCGGAAGCGAGGAAAATAACCCGGCGCTGGAGAATAGGTGAAGCAGCGGATTTAGTTGGGGTTTCTTCTCAGGCTATCAGAGATGCCGAGAAAGCAGGGCGACTACCGCACCCGGATATGGAAATTCGAGGACGGGTTGAGCAACGTGTTGGTTATACAATTGAACAAATTAATCATATGCGTGATGTGTTTGGTACGCGATTGCGACGTGCTGAAGACGTATTTCCACCGGTGATCGGGGTTGCTGCCCATAAAGGTGGCGTTTACAAAACCTCAGTTTCTGTTCATCTTGCTCAGGATCTGGCTCTGAAGGGGCTACGTGTTTTGCTCGTGGAAGGTAACGACCCCCAGGGAACAGCCTCAATGTATCACGGATGGGTACCAGATCTTCATATTCATGCAGAAGACACTCTCCTGCCTTTCTATCTTGGGGAAAAGGACGATGTCACTTATGCAATAAAGCCCACTTGCTGGCCGGGGCTTGACATTATTCCTTCCTGTCTGGCTCTGCACCGTATTGAAACTGAGTTAATGGGCAAATTTGATGAAGGTAAACTGCCCACCGATCCACACCTGATGCTCCGACTGGCCATTGAAACTGTTGCTCATGACTATGATGTCATAGTTATTGACAGCGCGCCTAACCTGGGTATCGGCACGATTAATGTCGTATGTGCTGCTGATGTGCTGATTGTTCCCACGCCTGCTGAGTTGTTTGACTACACCTCCGCACTGCAGTTTTTCGATATGCTTCGTGATCTGCTCAAGAACGTTGATCTTAAAGGGTTCGAGCCTGATGTACGTATTTTGCTTACCAAATACAGCAATAGTAATGGCTCTCAGTCCCCGTGGATGGAGGAGCAAATTCGGGATGCCTGGGGAAGCATGGTTCTAAAAAATGTTGTACGTGAAACGGATGAAGTTGGTAAAGGTCAGATCCGGATGAGAACTGTTTTTGAACAGGCCATTGATCAACGCTCTTCAACTGGTGCCTGGAGAAATGCTCTTTCTATTTGGGAACCTGTCTGCAATGAAATTTTCGATCGTCTGATTAAACCACGCTGGGAGATTAGATAATGAAGCGTGCGCCTGTTATTCCAAAACATACGCTCAATACTCAACCGGTTGAAGATACTTCGTTATCGACACCAGCTGCCCCGATGGTGGATTCGTTAATTGCGCGCGTAGGAGTAATGGCTCGCGGTAATGCCATTACTTTGCCTGTATGTGGTCGGGATGTGAAGTTTACTCTTGAAGTGCTCCGGGGTGATAGTGTTGAGAAGACCTCTCGGGTATGGTCAGGTAATGAACGTGACCAGGAGCTGCTTACTGAGGACGCACTGGATGATCTCATCCCTTCTTTTCTACTGACTGGTCAACAGACACCGGCGTTCGGTCGAAGAGTATCTGGTGTCATAGAAATTGCCGATGGGAGTCGCCGTCGTAAAGCTGCTGCACTTACCGAAAGTGATTATCGTGTTCTGGTTGGCGAGCTGGATGATGAGCAGATGGCTGCATTATCCAGATTGGGTAACGATTATCGCCCAACAAGTGCTTATGAACGTGGTCAGCGTTATGCAAGCCGATTGCAGAATGAATTTGCTGGAAATATTTCTGCGCTGGCTGATGCGGAAAATATTTCACGTAAGATTATTACCCGCTGTATCAACACCGCCAAATTGCCTAAATCAGTTGTTGCTCTTTTTTCTCACCCCGGTGAACTATCTGCCCGGTCAGGTGATGCACTTCAAAAAGCCTTTACAGATAAAGAGGAATTACTTAAGCAGCAGGCATCTAACCTTCATGAGCAGAAAAAAGCTGGGGTGATATTTGAAGCTGAAGAAGTTATCACTCTTTTAACTTCTGTGCTTAAAACGTCATCTGCATCAAGAACTAGTTTAAGCTCACGACATCAGTTTGCTCCTGGAGCGACAGTATTGTATAAGGGCGATAAAATGGTGCTTAACCTGGACAGGTCTCGTGTTCCAACTGAGTGTATAGAGAAAATTGAGGCCATTCTTAAGGAACTTGAAAAGCCAGCACCCTGATGCGACCACGTTTTAGTCTACGTTTATCTGTCTTTACTTAATGTCCTTTGTTACAGGCCAGAAAGCATAACTGGCCTGAATATTCTCTCTGGGCCCACTGTTCCACTTGTATCGTCGGTCTGATAATCAGACTGGGACCACGGTCCCACTCGTATCGTCGGTCTGATTATTAGTCTGGGACC